>WFLX010377193.1_pt1 | contig 13938 bp, 13 predicted proteins | sample 4967041 | NCBI WGS metagenome assembly WFLX01 (sample SAMN12857096, study PRJNA449069) | gut metagenome | isolation source: stool from male and female vole | host: Microtus ochrogaster | place: USA:Florida | collected 2017
ATTATAACCTTGGACGACCAACGGCAAGCGCTATCAGAAACGCTTGCCTGGGAAGAAAACGTAGACCGTTAAATTGCTTTATCGTTCCCCGACTTGCCGTCCGTTTATGCAAATACAAAATACAAAAACCTTAAAACCCGCGCGGGCAAAGAAGTCAACCCTATACCCATTAAAGGCAAGGATATAGGCGTATCCAACGAAAATGAAAACTACAAATATTTATACCCCGCACCTTTAATAGTATTAGACGAAGTGCATAGAGAATTCACTGCAAAAGGCGAAAATTTACCGACAGGTCAACTTGAATTTTTTATGGAATGCCGGCATCATCACGTCATTATGCTATTAGCTGCACCGCGTGCAGTGCTAATTAATAAAGACATACGTGCTTCGGGTTCTCGCTTTATTGAACCGCGCAAGGTAATTAATTTTTTTGACGATTTCAAACGGCTTTACAAAACTATTTGGTATTGCCGGGAATTCTTGGAAACAAGCGCAATCGAAGAATATATAACAACAAACGGCAAAAGCAACGGTTATGTTGAAACAATGTACGAACATAACGGCAACGTGCGCGAACTCTACGACGGTTACGCTTTCAGAAAGCACTTTTACCCGCCGGAAGGAAAAGACTTTGAAAAATATCATTAATATCCATTTAGCAAAAGACACACCGACGGAAACGATTAAAGAACTTTCCGCAATTTTAAAATTGCAAAATGAAAAGCCTTCTAATCGCAAACAGTCTGATTTATATGCATCTAACGAAGATATTGAAAAGCTGCACGAACGTTATGAGCAGTTATTCAAAAAGGTTAAAAATTCCCCTGACCTTTCGGAAAAGCAAATCGAAAAAGAATGCGACACGTTAAGCCGTAAATACGATTTTGAACTCGAAGAACTGTCTAAACGTCGCAAAGTCGACTATGACAAAGAACAAGCCGAAATCAAAGCAAGAGCAAAAGAAGAAACACCTTGGCGGCGCGGTTGGTGGTGGCGGTTAATTTTCCAACCGCTCACAAACCGGGCGCAAGACATTATCGAAAAGCGCGCCGAACTGGATGCCGACCGCGTTCACTCTGATGCCGAAAAAGCTATCGAAGACGACCAAAAAAAATTGCCGACTAACAGCAACAAAAAGCTGTCTTTACGTAAGCGCAAACGCGCTCAGAACGAGCTGAAAAAGATTATCGAAGCGGCAGACGATGCGAACGGTTCAGAAATGTTTGTCGAACCGCTTGCACCGCAAGACGAGCCGAAACAAAACACAGAAACGCCTAAGCGAACAATAGATACAAAAACAGATCCGCGCGAAGCTGATACGGCAATAGAGCCACAAAAACGAGAAAAGCCGGACAATGCAGAACCCGCACCGGCAGAACTGAAAACAACGACCAACGCCGGACAACTGCCGGGGCAACTCACGCTGGACGACGTACAGCAAATGCCGACACAGTCGACACGCAGACCGCGCCCGCCGAGAAGCTGCCGGAAACCATCGTAAATTACACTATAAAAAACGCGGTCGTGTATTTCACTACCGCAAGCCAACGAGAGCAAAAAACAACGAAAAAATGACCGAAAGGTCGTCTAAAAATGCGACGTCGCGCCGGGGATCTCCGAAGTAGAAAAATTATGACTACCCCGCCATGCACGACGGCGAACTAAAAAAACAAGGTGAATTTAATGAGCGTACAAAGCAAAATTATAAGGGTTTACACTTGCACTTGCGACGAGTGCGGCAAAAGTCAAGACGTACAGCCGTCCGACGAAATATACAACGCTGCACAGGCCGTGCGCTCGCTCGGCTGGAAGTTCGGCAAAGATAGAAGCGTAAAATGCGACGAATGCCGCCGTAACGACTGGGACGACCATTACAGCTATATTGCGCAATATAAGCAAGAAAAGAAAAAAACAACATCGTAAAGTAGTCGGGCCTATTACTACACCGCGCCGGCACAAGTAGTCGCAGGCCGTACTACTTAAATCGAATACAAGGACGAAAACAATATGAAAGCAACAGTATACACTTGCGAAGACTGCAAAACAACGGCGACGTTTTCAAGCTATTTGAAAGCCCGCGCCGCGAACTGGGCAATTTCACGCGACTATCAAACGTGCTACTGTCCTAAATGCGCACCCCCGCACCGTCTAGGCGGCGCGAACGGCAAGACCACCACGCCGCGCAAATGGCATCCTGACTGCAAGCAGTTAAAAATAGAAGTTTAAAAGGATTCCGCGCATTTATGCAAACTTCAACAGCGTTAAAACTTAATATGCTATATATGCCATTAGCATACACCGGCAAATATAACAACGCTTTCCGACGTAAAGACGGTAAGCGGTTTAACGCTGCAACGCAAGCCATAGCAGCGGACATCAGAACACAATACCGCCTTTTTAAAACACGGACAGCGAAGTGTTCGTGTCAGAGCTTGTCCGATACTCTGAACTATTCCCGCCCTACTATTTGCGTATCGCTTAAAGCGTTAGTGGATGCCGGCATCATAGAGCGCACCGGACAGTCTGAATATACGCTGAAAGAAATCGAAGATAAAATCAACTATATCCGCATACCGCTTTACTTCCTTACCGAAACGTTTAACGGGCGCAAGCTCACCTTCAACGCCGTTTGCGTTCTATGCCTTATTCTTCGTGAAATCTGCAACCCTGACACTGTTAATATTAAAAAGCAATATTTTAATATCAAAGGCAAACGCACGATATTTTTTATCGGCGGCGAAAGCCACATTTCAAAAGCGATTAACGTTTCAACGTCTACTGCATCACGCATTATTAAATTACTGACCGGTGCGAACCTTATTTATTCCCATTGTGTGCATCAAGATGCAGGCGAAAATTGGATAGCAGAACCCGGCAACGGCTACAACGCAAAGTACGTTACCGCGCTGTCGGTAGACCGTAAAATACTTTTACAATACAAAAAAGCTATTGCAAAAGACGACGAAGAACGCGCCGAACTCGATGCAGCATTAAAGCTGCTATATTCTGACGAAACGCCCGCGGCAATGTCTGAAAACGCAGCAGAACCGGAAGAACCCGGCAAATACAGCAAGTATGCGTTAAACATACTTAGCAAAGAATTTGCAGGAAACGAAGAATTTAAACGCTTTAAAACGGAATACAACGGCTTAAACTCGCTTATTGTTTCGTCTATCCTTAAAAGCGACGAACAGCAAACGGAACAGCTTGAACAAAAGCTCAATAAAATAAAGAAAGACCTTTTAAACTTTATATTAGCACACAACGTGCAGCGCAAGAATTTGCCCACCGGCGATGCGCTGGACACGCTCTTGCACGAGCTTTTAATTAAATAAAGCGTAAGCGATACCGCTTGCGCTTATTTGCGTTAGACACGGTTAAAAAACCGTGTCTTTTTTTATGGCGCCGCGCTCGAAACTCCCCGGATATTCGAGCTTTTTTTATGCTAAAATTCATAGGTATCTATTATTTTACTTTTCATTAAAATTTCCGATATCTAAATGTAAAGTTTAAGATATCTATTTGTAAAGTTTTAGATACCTTATACTATTATTCCAGACCTTAGCATCATAAGAAAAATCTTTATTAAAAAAGATTTTTTTGCGCTCGGTTTCGTCGTCTGTGTTATGCGGCGGGAATTATCCGCGCGGGGCGCGGTAATTTTATGCGCGTTTAATTTTATTTTTGCGGTGGTGAATTACGCGACCGCAATTATAATAAAGCGCGGGGCTTTGCCCCGAGACCCCTATTATTTTATGTTTAATAAGGGCGGGACACCCGACACCCGATTAATAATAAAAAGACGCGCCCGCGGCAAGCCTAATGCGGGCGCGTCGACAGCTAAAAAAGTGAGTGTTGCACAAGCCCCGCCCTTTCGTTCTGATTACGCCTTGCGGAACACAACTATTTTATGCAGTTTTCAAAGACAAGGAAAAAGGCGCAGACTTGCGTGTAAATTGTGTGCAGGTAAAAAAAGTGCTTAAAATGCGGCTTTTTTGCCCCTTTTTCGGCAAAAATACGCGCTCTGACTCCGTCATTCGTTGGTTCAAATCCAGCTACCCCAGCCACAGACACTATATATTGTAGGTTCTGAAAATTAGAACACAATATATAGTGTTTTATTTTTTAGCAAAAATGGCTGGAAACCCTGATTTGGGAGTAAATTTGGGAGTTTGCGGGGACTAAATTGGGGACTAAGCCTTTAATTCTTACCGAAATCCAATTTCAAGTAATCAACTTTTTCCGCTTCGCGCAATTGAAACTCTTCCGAGTAATGCGTGTAAACGGTTGTAGTTATCGTTCCGCTTAACGAATGTCCCGCCCAAATACTGACGACTTCGCTCAAAACGCCGCTCTCTTTACATCTGCTGATGAACGTATGTCTTAACTCGTGTGAGTGGTGATTCGGGAACAACCGCTTCATTGTAGTCTGCAACGTGCCCAGGTTGACGCGCTTAGCCTTTTCGAAGTCGATGTACGGCAATACTTGTTTCATCATCGGCGTAATAGGTATTTTGCGCTTTACAATGTTTTTGCCCATGCGCTCTTTGCTTGTTTCGCATTCGAGCCAAACTCCGTCAATTACGTTCAGGCTTGCAAGCTCGCTACGCCTGAGTCCCGCGTATAATAGCACGAGAAAGGCGTGAGCAGTATCTCTATTAAGGTGTGCAAGACAATGATTGACAAGCTTCTTTTCTTCCTCGTAAGTAAACGCGCAGCCGCTCTTGCTTTGGTAGTTGGGTACGACAACCTTTTTCATCGGCGTGGGAATGTTGTAGTCCTCCGCAATCATATCGAATATACAACGCAGTAAGAGAAATAATTTGTGTGCCGTACGCAGAATGCCTTTATCAACGTAGGTTAAAAGAAAGTTCTGCAACATNCTTCTGTCTATNTCTATTGCCTTTATTTCTCCGAATNCNGGCANAACGTCNTGATTTAACAATCGTAAGTATTCATTGTAGGTTGATTGCTTTGTCGTAACCTTTTTAATGTTCAACCACTCNTCGGCNTATTCTGCAAAGGTCTTGTCNTTTTTATCGGGCTTTTCGTCTTTGTGATTAAGTTTATCGATAAATTTCTGTTTNAGTTTAGTTAAATCTTTGGACGAAACTTCAATGTNNATTCCCTGNCTGTGGAATCTNGCTTCGTACACNCCGTCCTTTCTTAAACGGTAGTGAACTATCAAATCGTTCGCCGCAAAGACATTTCTAATTTGTGTCGGCATCTGTGAAATCTCCTTTTTTGTAAATTTCAGCTCATTCCGACGATTTTCAACTTTACTCTTTTTTGTCCTGTTGTTTTGCCCGTCGGACTTAACAAGTGCGCTCAACTTATCCACCGTTATGGTGTTTGCCGCCATTTCCAGCATCAAGCGCTTCTGTTCGTCCGAACATTCTACATTCGTTATAAAATTAAGTACTTCTAATAGTTTGTCCTGATTCATTATCCTCCTTCGTATTTGTTCGTAAAATACTACCATGGTTTTCCGTAGATTGCAAGTGCTTTAACATAAATTTATTTACTCCAACTGCCGTTATTTTTGCGGAAAGAACTTTGACCTACTCCTGCTTTCTTATCTCTCGACTTCTTTAAAAGCGCGTCGAACTCGTCTGGATAAGCGAACATCATATCAGTTACAATTTTATATGCAGTTTCTTTTCTGCTCTCTGTGCTTTTCGCTTCCTGCAACTGTTCGTATAAATCGTGTTGGTCGCGCTCTCTGATTTGTAATTCGCGTTCCTGCATAGTGTTCTTAATCCTTAGATCTTTTATCTCGCTTTCAATGTCCTTTTTCTTTTTCGGTAAGGGTTTGTTTGCAGCTTCCGTAACCGCGTCTAACGTCTGCGTTAAGTCAGCAAGTTCGGTTTTCTTTTTCTCTGTCTGCCAGTCTATTTCTGCACCGCGCCGCTCGGCTTCCTCTACTATCTTCTTGGCTCTGTGTTCCGCCGTTGAAATGTGCTTTGCCGCGCTTCCGTATTTGCCTCTTTTTAAACCGTATTTCTCCCCTACCTGTTCCCACAGTTCGGTCTGCAACTGCGCCAGCTTCTGCCTGTCAAAAAGACTTTTACTGCTCAACCGTCCGTCGTTTACCGGCACAATATTTAAGTGTAAATGCGGCGTTGTTTCGTCCAAATGGACTACCGCAGACAACACATTTTCATAGCCGTACTTGTCCATAAAGAAGCGGGAGCAATCTTCAAAAAATGCGTGTTGTTCCCAAGCTCGCATATCTTTGAAAAACTCTCCGTCCGATGTTATCACAAACGAGTTCATAAAGATAGCGTCCGAGCGGATTTTGCGTTTCAGATCCAATTGCGCCAAACGGCTATTGATAATCTCGATATAACTTTTGCGCGGATTAGCAATATGATAATTATCCTTTGTCCTACTGCTGTCTATGTTCGGGTTAGCCGTCTGATAGCTTTCGTCCCTTTCGTTTTCTTCTTCGACAGGCGATACCGCCTGCCGCTTATATTTCTCCATATGGCATACTATGTAGCTTATATTTGTTTCCTCCTTGATATTGTTTTTTTAGTTAACTTTTTTTCAAAAAGTGTAGCTCACTACACTTAGTTCCGCTTCGCTGCATAAGTTCCGCTCGCCCTGCGGGGCTGTTTTTGCCAATTAAGGCGGTCTGATTGTCATAAATTTACCTCCGAAATGTATTAATGTGGTCTAAAAAAGCACGCAAAAAAGCCGCTGATACTTTCAACGTAATCACCGACTTCTAACCGTATTTAGCAAATTGAATTGCTCTATGGTGGTTAGCCATTCTATTGAGTTATGTGAGTAAGGTTAGTTCAGAAACACTCCTTTTTTACAAAAAAAATTTATACGCTTATAAAAGCCTATCACGGCTCACGGTTTTCGCGTACAACAAAAACACCTCGCATTCAAAACCGCAAGCTAAGGCACGAACGGACTCTTGCCGTTCAAAAAACTTTCTGCGTTTCGCGGACACTTTCACTCGTCCGCCGCAGATCTCTAACCCTATTCAAAGGGTAACATACGAATTATATCGTACAAGATTATTATATCATAAATTTCTTATATGTCAAGAAAATATAAACAATTGTTCGTATATTTNTTAAAGATNTTAATTGCTTTATAATTAAAATGTAGANCTTCAATNACAATCAANCGCCGACGGAAAACCGTCGGCGGTTGGTGCTGTTTATCGTTTTTAATCTTATATTTCGTAGTAGTAGGAATAATCTATTCCTTTTATAAACATTTCGCGGTTGTTAATTTTGTATGTAAGCGCACCGCTGATAAGCGTAAGAATATCAGTATAAACCACAGGACTTTTCTGCATTGCGGAGAGATACGCCCGCTTGTCTATCTCGCTCCAATCCACGCATTTGCGTAAATTGCTTTTTAATATCAAATCAAGCCAAATCCTCGAGCTCCTGCCGTTGCCTTCCATAAACGGGTGAGCTACTTTCATTTCCACATACTTCTTCACGATGTTCTCAATTGTATCTTCCGGCATCTTGTCAATGAGGGCAAGATTTTCTTTCAGGTACATTGACGGGGCATAGGCAAAGCCGCCTTTAGCAATATTGCAACCACGAATTTGTCCCGCAAAATCGTACAGACCGCCGAAAATATATCCGTGAATTTGCTGTAAACCTTTCGTCGTTCCTACCTCGACTTCGTCTATCAAGCCGTTTTCAAAGAGTTCGTAAGCCTTCTACTTACTCTTTTCGTCTAGCGTGTTTCCGATTCCTTTTACCCACTGAGAAAAGTTCTTTTTATTCTTTGCCGGAATTAACGCAGTAATTAGCGTAACACTGTTTTCGTCTACAACGTCAGTAGGGTAAGACTTACCGTCGTTTGCCTCCAATTTCAGTTGTTTGCAAATTGCAATCAACTGAGTATTTCGGCGTTTCATCGTTGCCAAATAAACACGTGAATTACTGCTTTTCGTCAAGGCTTCCGCAATATGCATTGCGCAAAACCATCATTTGGAAGTATCGTCATCCCAAACGGCCCTCACAGGAATATCTTCAAAAAATCTGATCGATGTTTTTATCATATCCACTTTATAATCTTATCTTTATTTTAACGCCATCAATAAAGCGTCAGCAACCGCTTCCACATCAGCATGACTTGTGTCTTGATTAAACGATATACGAATAGTACCCGTTTCAAAATCGCTAGGAACATTTATTGCTTTAATCACATGAGACACTTGAGTATTAACAGAATCACATGCAGCCCCAGTAGAAATCATTATTCCTTTTAAATCAAGTCTATGCATGAGTACCTCGCCATCTCTTCCCTTGAAAGATAAACTGATTACCCCCGGCAAATGATTGCCCTCTTTGTGATCGCCATTCCAAGTGAAATCATTACCGATGACTAGGCCTGCATCCTGCAATTTTGAAATAAAAAACCTTTCTTCTTCGTAAAGCTTTTGCACGGTTGCAATCTCATTTATACTACTTTTTAAAGCGACAGCCATTCCGATTATCGCGGCTACATTATGTGTCCCTGCTCTTTTTGAAGATTCTTGAGAGCCACCGCTCATAAAAGAAATTAGATGAGTACCACTTTTTACATACAAAAATCCTACACCCTTGGGGCCTCCAAATTTATGCGCCGACGCAGAAAGCATATCCACATTCATTTCCTGCACATCTATATTGATATGACCAACTGCTTGAACAGCATCTGTGTGAAAAATCGCTCCGTTTTTATGTGCTATGTAAGCAAGCTCCTTTATTTGTTGAATTGTGCCAATTTCATTATTGGCAAACATTATGCTTACAAGTCTTGTCCTCTCTGTGATTATATTATTCAGTGTATTAGGTAAAACTTTTCCTTCTGTATTCACAGGCAAGTATGCAACAGGATATCCCAATCTTTCAATAAATTCACAACTCCTTAAAACCGCATGATGCTCTATCGCAGAAGTAATTATGGGGCTTTTATTTTCTAACGCAAAAGCCACCCCTTTGATAGCCCAATTATCACTTTCCGTACCACCTGAAGTAAAATAAATTTCCTCTGGCGTTGCATTTATACAAGTTGCAATTATCTCTCGTGCCTCTTTTAAGGCTTTTTTAGCACCACGAGAGAACGAGTATGACTGAGAAGGATTTCCGTATTCTTCAATCAAATAAGGCTTCATTGCCTCTAAAGCATCAGCTCGTAATTTAGTTGTGGCGGCATTATCCGCATAAATAATTGGCCTCATACATTTTATTTAAAGAGCGTACATCCCTCTTCTTTGAACTCCTCAATTTTAGCATACAATTCTTCTTCAGTTACTTCTAAATAATCAGCAAGACAAGCCATACAATAGAATTCTGTAATGTCTAAACCTAATAATTTTTTATTAATCCCTATAGTATCTTTATCTAAGTTAGGTTTGAAACAAGCAACACAATTAGCTTTATTCATTAATGTCCCTCAGCTTAAAATCTGGTATTTCCTTATTGCGATATTCTTTATCTAAAGCCCGTTGTTGACCACGTATAATAGACCGCATCGCTATAGCTGGTTTTAAACAATAATGTTTAAAATCATTGAATTGAACATCTTCAACTTTCCTAACATTGGGGAATAACAATTTAAGATACGCCGTACATATTCTCTTTATTGCTTCAGAATCCCTTGTGTCTGCATTATCTGGCTCTAGTAGCAGTCTGTCAACTATAGTACGATATGACGTATCATCTCTCAACAAATGCATTATTGAACAGAAATATTCAGAATTTAATGCCCATCCTGACAGTTTCAGTCCATCATTCATTCTAGGAATATCCCATCCCTTTATAAAACCATGTATCCTATCAAGCAATGCCGTTTCTTGAAACAACGGAGGAAGTTCACTCAGCATATAACCATATTCATCCATATTATCTTGATCAATATTACCTAAGAAAACTATACCGGCATCTGCTTCGCCTTCAAATCCATTTATATTAAAGGTGCCATATTCCATATATCCTTGAAGAATAGAACGCATTTCATTGTCATCATTAAATTTTACTAATTTAACTTCGTCTATAGCAACAAAATCATTACCAGCTATAAACCCATAACGTCCTCTAGCCGTATCAAAAAACATTTTAGCTCTTGATACCTTACCGCCATCAACTAATGTACCATATTTACTTACATGTCCAAATAAATATGATTTACCTGTTCCTTTGGGTGCAAGTTCTATTAAGTTCAATCGTTTCTCTATAAAAGGTAACAATCTAGTTAAAACAGCTAACTTTTCATGTTCGTCTTTGTAACCTGCTGCATTATAATCAACTGCGCCCAAAATAACATCTATCCATTCATGAATGTTAAACTCAGCTCTAATGTCTTTATAGTATTCTAAATCAATTGCATAAGGACAAAAATTCTTAAAAGATAATAAACGTATCTTCCCTTTCTCTTTGCTTTTAATTTTATTGTCAGTTAATACNGCATCAAAATTGTCAGGGCGNNCTCNACNANNCTNACTCTACAATACCCCATACATCACGACTATTAATTAATTCTGATTTAACTTGTTCCCAAACATGCGGTTCTATAATTGTTTCTCTGTTTGAAAGCCCAAAATCAGGAAGAGAAAAAGTTATTTCCTGTGTGCTAACACTTATATCTACTGAAATTTTTGTGAGAAACTTAACCCTCTCGCCTTCAATGACAATTCTATTTTTAATACTCATCCACTCTTCTTTACGGGGAATTCGCTGTTTTATGAATTCATCCATTCCTTCATAATCAATATCCCCACTTTCATCTTGAAAAGTTTTAATTAAATAATCCCTTAAAAAGGAGGGTAGATTTAGTCCGGAAAAGAAACTTGTATTTTTTATATCCTTAAATACAACCATTTCATCAAAGCATTCACGCAATTTATCAGTCATTTGTCTTATCTCCTTAGAACAAATTATTAATTTTGGCAGATTCTTTTTCTACAATAAACTCTTTTCCGCCACATACTAGTTCACCATTAGAATAGACATCAAATAAGTACTTCTTCGGCTTATTAACATCGTCAAGATGAGCAGAAAAGTGCTGTCCATCTGAAGACACTGCATTATATTCTTTACCTTCAATGACCACTGTAACATTTTTTAATTTTGAAGAAGAATAAAATGATAAAACCGCTTTTGTTTTGAAACTAACTTTAATGGGTTTATCATCAACAATTATTTCTACTTCAATTGCATTAGGTACAATTTCTATTATGGGCACAGTAACTTCTTCTATCGTAGCACCGCCATGCATTTCCACCTTGCCCTTACGCCCGCCTTTAAAGGAATTGTAATCGGCAAGTACATAAGTATCACCTTCTTCTATTGCATTAGCTATTTTTCTTAGTTCAGGAACAACTTTACATACTCTACCACCATGTTCTCCAACTGACATCACATCTTCTTTGATCTCATCTTTATTTAATATTGCTAAACGCGATGCCCCGTGATCAGAAATTACTACGGCCTTTTTTATTAATCCAGATTTAATTTTTGCTTTTATATTTCTTAAACATTCATCGATAATTTCCAACTCTTCTATTAAATGAATTGGATAACTAACTTTTTCATAATCATAATTATTTAATCCTTCGTGTTTTAAGCTNTCCAGTCTTTTCNCTTCNTGAACTACAATTTTGTGTGTNTCATAAAATCTCNTAAATTCCACATTGAACAAAGTTNATGANGGCAANTNNCATTTGCAAACTTTAGTCTTAATATTAAGGCCGTATTCTTTACATTTCTTTTCAATATAGGATAAGTATTCTACACCTAACGCATCTATAAAGAAAACTTCTGCTCCTTCGTATTTTATCCTCTCAACAAATTCTGTTCTATAAGGTAAACGACTATTAAATGACCTTTGAACGGCCTCCCTATCGACTTTTTCTTTGAACTCTGGGAATAAGATATTAATAAGCTTCTGATATTTATATTCTCTGAAGTATTCATTAAGAAAATCATCCCCCAAATTATAGTCATTTAAATAATTGTATAAATCAGGATAAATATTAGATAAAATATTTAGAAGTTCCTTTTTTACATACTTATCTTTATACTTATCAATACATTCAATTATTTTCTGTTTTTCAACCAACGTATTATCTGTCAAATAATAGAGTGCACTCTCATCTTTAGATAAAACCAATTTGCAATAATTATATACTGAATCCTCATCATTAATTTTCTGTAGTAATTGCTTCCAAACTTTATATTTCGACCAGTAATCAGGTTCCCTGTGATTAATTGATAAAATAGAATTATAAATTGATTTTATAAACTCATCAAAACTGTTGGACTTACAGATAGCATAATCTATGCACCAATTATTAGTACTTGAAAGTTTAGCTGATAAAAATACCAGCCATTTTTCATAAGTACTCCAATCGGTCCACTTTTCAACTAAACTATCAATCTCTTGTTCTTGTCCAATAAAATCAGCTATGGTTGTTTCTAAAGATACTCTGAACTTTTTACATAAAGTTTTCCAATCCTCCTGCGTCCCATATAAACTCAAGAGATTTCTTGTTTTATCATCATATAATCCCAACAAATCAAAATAACTCTCACATTCCCCAATTGTAAAAAGGCTGTTAAAATAATCTTTTTTTAAATGACTTGTTCTGATGAGAAATCTTTTCCCTTCATATTTTTCCGCGAGATCCAAGATCGCTCTAATCCCTTCACTACAATCTTCTTTATAAAACTCGACATCTAAATTTAATAATTCAAATGTACAAGCAGGGGAAATATCCCCTTCCGCAACAACATAGTTGTCCCTATATCTAGGATCAGTTTCTTTATAATAAATCGAACTTTGATATGTTAAACAAAGGATTTTATGATTGAATGTCATGCTCAATAACCTATGCAACAAATCTTGTAAAGCCATTTCTCCAAATAACTTTAGATATGTACCGAGCCCTATGACTACAAGATTACTACTTTGCTGACTTATAGTTTCTAAAAANTNACTTATACTTATCAAATCATCNGATTTCGATAAATCAAATAGTGAAATCTTTTTNANCCCTANNTATAACAACTCAAGCTCTTTCAGATCCTTAACATTGCAGACATCTACAATTAACGGATGTTTGTCTCTATTCCCTAAATATTTATCAATCTTGTTTTTAACCTCGTCGAGTCTCATCGTATTGCCCTCTTACTTCTTGGTCTTTATAATTTCAATTCCAACCGCCATATTTTCTTTGATAAGTTTCTTAATGTATTCTTTCAAATCTTGTGGGCTCATTGCATCAACGATTTCATCTGCTACCTTGCTTCCACCATTGTTATATTTGTTAAATGCCATGTCTTTAAGCAATAATTCAACACCAGTTGAATTAAGCCAATCATAAGGCTCTTCAGAAAGACGATTTTTTAATTCAGTTTTAACCTGAGAAATATCCGTAAGTATAACAGCGTAAGACTTAAGGAATCTAGATTTAAATGCCTCTTCTCTATATCGCTCATCTCTTAAGTTTGAAACACATTTTGAAGTCTCTAAAAATTTAATGGCATCATTAATTTTAACTTCTTCACCAACCTGTGAATTAATCAACGTACACGCTAAACGAGCTTGCATTTCCTCCGTTTCATCGAACATACAAGCAACAGGCATTAAATAAATTCTAGACCATTCTAATGGAGTTTCTGTTCCGGTCTTTTCTTTCCACAAAGCACTCAATTTATATTTGTTTAAACTTGACTTATACTCTTTAACTTTCTCATCAAGTAAACTAATAAATTCACTATTTTCTTTTGTAAACACGCCATAAAGTGATTTAGAAATTTCTATAATATCTTCATTAGTGAGTCCAGCAAAATAAAATGCGCCGATCTTTTTTAAAACCTCTACTTGGTTTTCATAACAGTATTAGAAATCTTCAAGCTTGAGCTTCAATAATTCAAGAAACGCTTGCTGTGAATTGACATAAATATGACC
>WFLX010020201.1_pt1 | contig 13926 bp, 9 predicted proteins | sample 4967041 | NCBI WGS metagenome assembly WFLX01 (sample SAMN12857096, study PRJNA449069) | gut metagenome | isolation source: stool from male and female vole | host: Microtus ochrogaster | place: USA:Florida | collected 2017
AAATTGGCCTTGTCGCGCAATATATGCTTGATCGCCCAGTCAAAACGGATATAAAGATCGTCTTGCCCCATATATGTTTGCTTGATGTTGTTTCTTTAATCGCAAATGTAACGATTATTCTCCATATCCACAAGTCTCAACGTCTTTCAACCATAAAAAAGCATCGCTTTATCAATGCTAAAATCAGCCGTTTCAGCAAAGATTCCATGATGAAACACCGGGTGGAAAGAAAAAATAGGGGTGCGTGTCACAGATCGCGGGGATGATGCGTATATGTAAGTGGGTGGGTCAGACGATGACCGCTTACATTAGAAAATACCTTCACAATATGCCCAGACATATACTTACACTATCATTTGTCGTGTCGGCCGTTTCTGTTTTCGCCCAGGAGCCGGCCGACACCACCGCCGCCCGTGAGCTGCAGGAAGTCGTGGTCAGCGCTCCTACAGTAATCAGAAAACCCGATATGGATGTGTATCACCCATCAAAAATTACCATCGAAAGTTCAAAAAACGGTATGCAGCTTCTGCGCAACCTCATGATACCGTCACTGAGCGTCAACGATGCTCTCGGCAGCATCACGGCCGCCGGTGAGGCCGTGCAGGTGCGCATCAACGGTCGCGTGGCCACCGTGCAGCAGGTAAGAGCCCTATTGCCGCAGACAATCAAGAGGGTGGAGTGGATGGATAATCCCGGGCTGCGTTACGGTAGCGCCAGCTATGTGCTGAATTTCATCGTCACCAATCCCACCTTGGGCGGATCACTCATGGCCAGCGCGCGAGACGGCCTCAACTGCGTGTGGGGATACAACAGCGCGGATGTCAAGCTCAACACAGGCCGCTCTCAATGGGAAGCAGGCGTCAGCTTCATACCCACCGCCCACATCAAATGCAACCGCGAATACGCCGAGACTTTCACGTGGCAAGACGAACGGCAACTCACCCGCACCGAGACACCGCTCGGAGGCCGCCTATATGCCACAGGGGGAAGTGCCAACCTGGCATACAACTACATAAAGCCCGATACCACAATATTTTACTTGCAGATAAATCTCGACAGGAGATTTCACGACTCATCACGTTATGACGGACTCCTGTCACTGAGCGACGGCACTGAAGACATCATACTGAGAGATGAATCCGGCAGTAAAGGCACCACACCCGGATTCTCGGCCTATCTGGAGCAGCATCTCGCCCGCAGACAGACAATTGCAGTGGATTTCAACGCTTCCCTCTATTCAGGTCACTCATACTCAGATTACCTCGAGCGATATCCCGATGCCACGGACTACATAACGGATGTCAACACATCGATCAAAGACCGCAACCAGGCCTACGGTATCGAGACCGACTACATAAAGCNATGGNGCNCGTCAAAACTTACCGCNGGNGCCTCATNCACAGCCAACCGCAACCGNTCGCTNTANGAAAANCTCGGCGGGGCCGTGTATCACCAGCGGCAGGACAAAGTCTACATCTTCGCCGAATACTTCCGGCGTATGGGCAAGCTGAGTCTTACCGGTGGCCTCGGAGCACAGTATACATCATTCAAATTCAGGGAGACTGGGCAGGGCAACAGCACATGGAACCTCCGCCCCCAGGCCACCATAGCATATTCTATCAACGGCGATCACAAACTGCGACTCTCGTTCACCTCATCACAGACCACCCCCTCACTGGCCGAGACCAACATAGCGCCCCAGCAGCTCGACGGATTCCAGTGGCGCATAGGCAACTCCGATCTCAAGACATCACTGTCATATACCCTGAAGCTCAGATACGGCCATAACCTGCTGCATCAGCGCATCAACGGCTCTTTCACCGTGAGGGCATTCACCAATCCCGGCGCCATCACGCCTTATATGTATTGGGACAACGACCGTCTGATCACATCGTATGAAAATAGCAAGGGGCTGCAGAGCCTCGGATTCTGGCTATCCGAGCAGATACAGATCGTGCCCGACCATCTTATCCTGTCAGGTACAGTAAGATATAATATCGAGCGCATGAGAGGTCACGACTACACCCTCACCAATCACAACTGGAGCTACGATGCCGCGCTGATGTATATCTACAAGAAATTTCAGCTTACGTACATGTACATGAAATCGCCCCACAACCTCAGGGGAGAGAAAATCAGCTGGGAGGAAAGCTATAACATATTTTCGGCCAATTACAACTTGAAGAACTGGCAGTTTGAGATAGGTATGCTCATGCCGTTTGACAAATACGACAGGGGCTCGCAATCGCTCAGCCACTGGAACCGCAACGAGCAGCACGTGCGCCTGGAGATGCGCATCCCCTACATAGCCGTCAGCTACAACCTGCAGTGGGGACGGCAGAAACGACGCAGCGGCAAGCTGGTCAATGCCGATGCAAACGTGGAGCACTCCACCACAGGCAGTCGGTAATAAATTTATAACTAAACATATACATGCCCGATACAGCCGTGATACCCACGCGATATCCTCCATACATCAAAGCCCCCGCGCGTGATGATCTCACACGCGGGGGCTTTGGCATATATCGCTGTCATGCAAAATAATGGGGTGTGAGTTTACAAATGAAAATTAATAAACCGCTGACAGACTTTAAATTATAAAAAAATTGTGAGTAAAAGTAAAATATCGGTTTGGATATGTAAATTCTATGCGATTTTTTTTATAATTTTGCGACATGAAAGGGTGTGCCCTCACATACGGGGCGCCGCACAATACATAAAGCAAGCATGAACGAGTCAGTCTATCATATACCAGCGCTCCTGAGCCAGAGCATCAACGCACTCGACATCAACCCCGCCGGCACCTACGTGGATGTCACCTACGGCGGAGGCGGACACTCGCGTGCCATACTCGCGCAGCTCACCACCGGGCATCTGTATGCCTTCGATCAGGATACCGATGCTCTCGACCGCGCCACGCCCGATCCGCGGCTGACCCTCATACACGGCAACTTCAGGTATCTGCGCAACTTCCTGCGCTACGAAGGTGTGATGCCGGGCCAGGTCGAAGGTCTGCTCGGTGACTTGGGTGTGTCGTTTCACCACTTTGACGACACCGACCGCGGATTCTCGTTCAGATGGCCCGANGCGCCNCTCGACATGCGNATGAACNGNGGNGCCGGCNCATCGGCCCGCACANTGCTCGAAACCATGTCGGAAGACGCCCTCGCCGACATGCTCAAGCTCTACGGCGAGTTGCCNCAGGCGCGCCGCATGGCCGCGCGTATAGTCGCCGCCCGCCAGTCAGGCTCCCTCGCCACAGCCGGCGACCTCATCGCCGCCGTCAGTCCGGTCATCAATCCGCGTCAGGAGAAGAAAGAGCTCGCACAGGTGTTTCAGGCGTTGCGCATCACCGTCAACGACGAGATGAGCGCCCTGCGCCAGATGCTCACCCAGGCCCTCGACATGCTCGCTCCCGGTGGGCGCCTTGCCATCATCACATATCACTCGCTCGAAGACCGCATCGTGAAGAATTTCATGAAGACCGGTAACTTCGAGGGTCACGCCGAAAAAGACTTCTATGGCCGCAACCTCGCCAAGATGAAGCTGCTCACAGCCAAGCCTGTCACTCCCGACGCCGAGGAGATAGCGACCAATCCGCGCAGCCGCAGCGCCAAGTTGCGTGTGGCAGAGAAAATCTGAACCTACCGAGACATGAAAAAAAACACAACCCCCAGGAAGGCGGCCAAGCAGAAGAACACCGTTAAGGAGCTACCTATGCAGGTATTTCTCGGTGACATCATCTCCAGCCGCTTCTTCAACAGATACAAATTCACTATAATGACAGTGATGGCCATGCTGATGTTTTACATAGCCATCAAATANGANTGCCGNACACGNATGGAGACAATCGCAAANCTNCAGACCGAGCTNTCNATCGTGAAATCAGANAGCATNAGGGAGCAGAGCCGTTACCGCAGCCGNACNCGCGAGTCGTCAATGAAGGCNCTCGTAGACTCNATGCATCTCAACCTGCACGTNCANGACCAACCCCCATACACNCTCACNTACGATGAATAACAAGCGANTACTGATAATATGGCGTTACGGTNTGGTGTCGGTGTTCGTGACATTCGTCGCNCTGGCNATCGTGCTCAACCTCATCAACACCACCATCATCGACGCTGACAAATGGAATGCCAAGGCCGACTCGGTGCTCACACGCNTCTANGTCGTGCAGCCCAANCGNGGCGACATCCTNGCCAGTGACGGCAGNCTGCTNGCCACNAACCTCACNACATACACGATATTCCTCGACTATTCGGCCAACGCTCCCCGCGACGGTATATTCATATCCAGGCTCGACAGCCTCTGCGACTCGCTCGCGGCCTACTATCCCGTGCGCACAAAGGAGGAGTGGAAGCAGCATCTGGCCACCCCGCTCAAAAAGCAGCGCAGCGAGCGCAAGCGCTATCATGTGCTGCTCAAGGACGCCAGTTACAGCGACTATCAGCGCATACTCACGTTTCCATTCTTCAACCTCTACAAAAACAAAAAGTACAAACACGGCCTCAACTACGACCCGGCCGAGAAGCGTGTGATGCCATACGGACAGATGGCCCGCCGCAGCATCGGGCGATGCAACATGCAGCCGCAGCTGAGCGCCGACGGCAAAGACACGATCGATTACGTGCTCCACGGATATTCCGGTCTGGAGTCCGCCCTCGACTCGCTGCTGTTCGGCACACAGGGCACAGCCAAGCTCGTGCAGCTCAATCACGGCGTGCGCCGGTGGGTAGACCGCAAGCCTGTCGACGGCAAGACCGTGAGGACCACCATAGACATCGATATGCAGGACATCGTGGAGAACGAGCTCCAGACAATGCTGCAGACAACATCGGCCGACTGGGGCACATGCCTGCTGATGGAGGTTGCCACCGGTGACATAAAGGCCATCTCTAACCTGGAGCGTGACAAGAAGGGACGGTACACCGAGTCGATGAACTATGCCCTCCAGGCATTCGAACCCGGCTCCGTGATGAAGCCTATATCCATGGTGGTGGCTCTCGAAGACGGATACGCCTATCCACTCGACCGGCATTACGAGATAGGCAGCACATACACCTACGCCGGCGGCTCACCGATCCACGACACCCATTCGCCGGCCTCGCTGCCTGTCAGACGCTTTATCGAATATTCGTCCAACATCGGCATGACCAAGCTCATAGCCCCGCACTATGAGAAGAACCTCAACGGATTCCGCGACCGCCTGGCCGAGCTCGGTTTCTTCGATACGCTCAAAACCGGCATGGCGGGCGAGCGCCGCCCGTATTTCCCGACCCTGAGCGCCAGGGAAGGCGGACGCGTGTCGCTCTCGCGCATGGCCTACGGCTACTCCACACTGATACCTCCGCTGTATATATGCGCATTCTACAACGCCATCGCCAACAACGGCAAATTCGTAAGGCCCCGCCTATACAAGGAGCTGATCGACAGCAAGGGCAATGTAGAGCAGATAAAGGTGAGCTATGTGCGCGACAGCATCTGCTCGGCGGCCAANGCCAAGGTGCTCCGCGANATGATANACAGCGTGGTNTACGGCAACGGNGGCACAGCCAAGAGTCTGCGCAACGATGTGGTGAAGGTGGTGGGCAAGACCGGCACTTCGCGCATCGCCAAAGAAGCCGTGCGCGACTCACTCGGTAATATCACAAAGCGGCTATCGGGATATAACGAGGGTCAATACCGCCTGGCATTCTGCGGATTCTATCCCTACGAGAATCCCCAGTATACCTGCATGGTGCTCATATCCAATCCCAAGACCTCGATGGGCGCGGCTCCTACATCAGGTGCCGTGGTCAGGAACATTGCCCTGAAGATGCACGCCCGCGGTATGCTGCACAACCGCTCGGACTACCGTACCGGCAAACCCGCCGGCGATGCCCCTGTGGTATATGCCTCGGGCCACCCGCTGGCTGAGAAAGCCCGCCGCGTGCTCGGCACCAAAGACGTGAATGTGACACGCCGCCCCGAAAATCCCGCCTCGGGGCAGACCCCCGATGTCGCGGGCCTCAGCATCCGCGAGGCCGTGGAGACACTCGAGCGTGCCGGATACAATATCAAGGTGAAAGGCACGGGACGCGCCATATCGCAGGTGCCCAGGGCGNGAGCTCCTATCAAGCGGNGCNCAACNGTCTNCGTCACGTTCTCCACCCGATGAAGNGGTATTGTAAGAATTGAAAAAAATGTAACGAAATATGCATCACACTGTAAAAGGCCTGTCCAAGGCCCTCGACATACACCACAAGGGTGACGACACCGAGCTCACGTCGATCACCGCAGATTCACGCAAAGTGACCCCCGGCGGTATCTTCGTGGCAGAGAGAGGGGTCAGCACCGATGGCCATAATTATATCGGCAGCGCAGTAGCCGCCGGTGCCGCAGTGATAATCTGCGAGCATATTCCCGCCGGCACCGATCCGGAATCCGCCCTGTTCATCACAGTGGCTGACAGCGCCGTGGCTCTCGGCAAGGCCGCGGCATGGTGGTACGGCTACCCGTCGGACAAGCTAACGCTCGTCGGTGTTACCGGCACCAACGGCAAGACCACGATAGCCACGCTGCTCTACGNGNTGGCGCGGATGCTCNGACATAAGGCCGGTCTGCTCTCCACCGTAGAAAACAAAATCGACACCCAGAGGATCCCCGCCACGCACACCACTCCCGACATACTCACCATCAACAGTCTGCTCAGCCAGATGGTGGATGCCGGATGCACATTCTGCGCCATGGAGGTGAGCAGCCACGCATGTCAGCAGCAGCGTATAGCCGGTCTCAGATTCGACGGCGGTATCTTCACCAACATCACACGCGACCACCTCGACTATCACAAGACATTCGACAACTACCTGCGTGCCAAGAAATCATTCTTCGACTCTTTGCCCGCCGCCGCTTTCGCCCTCACCAATGCCGACGACCGCAACGGCGCCGTCATGCTACAGAATACCCGTGCCAGAAAGGCCACGTACTCCATACAGCGGCCGGCCGACTATAATGGGAAGATCATCGAGCAGCGTCTCGACGGCATGACACTGGCGTTTGGAGGCACAGAGGTGGAGACAGCCTTCGTGGGCCGCTTCAACGCATCAAATCTCACGGCCGTGTANGCNGCNTCGCTGCTGTGCGGNTGGCCGCNCGAGNCNGTGCTNACGGCCATCAGCGGNCTGGTGCCCGTGGCCGGACGCATGCAGACCCTCTANAGCCCNNCNGGNNTNACCGCCATNGTGGATTANGCCCACACCCCCGACGCGCTCGCCAACGTATTGTCCACCATACACGAGGCCGCTCCGGATGCCCGTATCATCACCGTGGCCGGTGCCGGGGGCGACCGTGACAAGGGCAAGCGCCCCCTGATGGCCGCCGAGGCCGCACGCCGCAGCGACACACTGATCATCACCAGCGACAATCCGCGTCACGAAGACGCCACCCTGATAGCCGCCGGGATGCTCGCAGGCGTGCCGGCCGATACCGCCGCCACCGTGCTCACCATCCTCGACCGACGCGAGGCCATACGCCACGCCGTGTCGATCGCCGCAAAGGGTGACGTGATACTGGTAGCCGGCAAGGGGCATGAAGACTATCAGATCATCGGTGATACCCGCCATCATTTCGATGACCGCGAGGAGGTGGCCGCAGCTTTCGGTTTATGAGCCGCAGCCGCATGTCATCCGGTCGGATAAATATTGTAACAGTCATTTAATCACACTATACTGAAATGCTATATCTTCTGTTTAAGTATCTCCAGGACTATGATTTCCCAGGCGCGCGCCTAATGAGCTACATCACCTTCCGCTCGGGAGCCGCGTTTGTGCTTGCAATGATAATCGCNATATTCATCGGNCGCAAGATAATACAGCGGCTGCAGCTCATGCAGGTGGGCGAGATAATACGNGACCTCGGTCTGGAGGGNCAGATGAAGAAGACCGGNACNCCNACCATGGGNGGNATCATCATAATNTTCGCNATCGTGATACCNTGTCTNNTNGTGGNCAANNTCACNAATNTNTACATGATACTGATGCTNGTNTCCACCCTGTGGCTCGGCTTGCTCGGTTTTCTCGACGACTACAAGAAGATCCATGACCACAACAAGGACGGAATCAAGGGCAAATACAAGATCATCGGCCAGGTGAGCATAGCCATTATCGTGGCCGCCACGATGTACTACAACGCGGATATGGTGATCGTGCCCAATAGCGAGGTGGTCAATATAGAGACCATGGAGCTTGAAGACGTGACCTACTCAGATGAGCAGATCAAGTCTCCTCAGACCACCATCCCGTTTGTCAAGAACAACAACTTCAACTACTCCTGGCTCACAGGGTGGCTCGGTGACAACGCCGAGACAGGCGGCTGGATAGCGTTCCTGCTCATCACCGTATTTTTCGTGGCCGCGACAAGCAACGGCGCCAACCTCACCGACGGCCTCGACGGCCTCGCCACCGGGTGTTCGGCCATCATAGGTGTGGCTCTCGCAGCCATGGCATATCTCGGCAGCAATATAATCTACTCATCGTACCTCAATATCATGTATATACCAGGCTCGCAGGAGCTGGTGGTGTATATGGCGGCCTTCATAGGCGCNCTNNTCGGCTTCCTGTGGTATAATGCGGCCCCNGCCCAGGTNTTCATGGGNGANACGGGCTCGCTGATGCTCGGCGGCATCATCGCCGTCTTCGCCATCCTTATCCACAAAGAGCTGCTGCTGCCTATCCTCTGCGGCATATTCTATGTNGAGGACCTGTCGGTGATGCTGCAGGTGGCATACTTCAAGAAGACCGGCGGCAAGCGCATATTCAAGATGACACCTCTCCACCATCACTATCAGAAACCCGGCAATGCCGGAATAAACGCACTGATACAGCGGCCGTTGCAGCCGATACCTGAATCCAAGATAGTGACACGCTTCTGGATCATCGGCATCATCCTCGCCGCAGTCACATTCGTTACGCTTAAGATAAGATAAAGCTAATTATACCGGATAATATAGATTATGAAACGACTTGTAATACTNGGNGGCGGCGAAAGCGGCACAGGNGCCGCNGTGCTCGGCAANGTCANAGGATATGATGTCTTTGTCAGCGATGCCGGCACNATATCACCCNAGTACAGACAGATGCTCGACGACGAGCNNATANCNTGGGAAGACGGCCACCANACNCCCGNNCTTATCCTCTCGGCCGATGAAGTGGTCAAGAGCCCCGGTGTCCCGCCTACGGCCCCGATGGTGCGCTCGATCATCGAAAAGGGCATACCGGTGATCTCCGAGATAGAATTCGCTGCCCGGTATACAGATGCGCGCATGGTGTGCATCACGGGCAGCAACGGCAAGACCACGACCACCCTCCTCACATACCACATACTCAAGAACGCCGGTGTCAACGTAGGTCTCGCCGGCAACGTGGGCAGCAGTCTCGCGCTGCAGGTGGCCCGTGGCCACCACGATGTCTACGTGATAGAGCTCAGCAGCTTCCAGCTCGAGAATATGTATGATTTCCACGCCAACATCGCTGTGATCCTGAATATCACTCCCGATCATCTCGACCGTTATGACTATGAGATGCAGAATTACGTAGATGCGAAATTCCGCATCCTGCGCAACATGACCCCCGATGATGCCTTCATCTACTGGAAGGATGATCCGGTGGTGGCCGCACAGCTCGCACGCATATCGCTCGACACCGCCCGGTATCCGTTTGCCGAGCATCAGGCCGCCGGTCTCGCGGCATATCTCGACGAGGACGACATGCTCACAATCGACACCCCGGCCACATCGCTCAAGATGCCGCGTGCCGACCTCTCGCTCAACGGTGTCCACAATCTCTATAACTCGATGGCCGCCGGTCTATCGGCCGCCATTTCGGGCATAAGCGCCGACGACATACGCAAATCGCTCGCCGATTTCGCCGGCGTGGAGCACCGGCTCGAACCCGTGGCCACAGTCGGCGGTGTCAGATACATCAATGACTCAAAGGCCACCAACGTAAACTCTACATGGTATGCCCTCGACAGCATGACCGAGCCCACCGTGCTGATACTCGGTGGCAAGGACAAGGGCAACGACTACACAGAGATACTGCCGCTGGTGAAGGAGAAGGTAAAGCATATCGTGGCAATGGGAGCCGACAACTCAAAGATACTCAAATTCTTCGATGGCGTGGTGCCGGTGACCGACACNCATTCGCTCGANGAGGCNGTCNGNGCATGTGCGGCNATNGCCNCNGCCGGCGANACNGTGCTGCTNTCNCCCTGCTGCGCCAGCTTTGACCTNTTCAANAGTTACGAAGACCGCGGCCGTCAGTTCAAGNCNGCCGTNCACAACCTGATATAANACATACATCTGTCATGGAAAACATACTNTCTGAAAAGGAAATACTTAATCCGGCCGGATCAAAAGACGTCAATCCGGCCCTGCAGGTGCCCAAACGCACCGACAAGCATATATGGGGCATCTACATAGCCCTGTGTCTGATCTCTGTGGTGGAGCTGTACAGCGCGTCGAGCCACGAGATAAAGGCCAGCAATGTATTCGCTCCGGTGATACGTCACGTCTGCTTCCTTATAGGCGGACTCATGGTGATGCTGTGGCTGCAGCGCACCCACTACAAGAAATTCTACCGCTGGGCCTTCATATTTGCTGCGGTGAGTGTGGTGCTGATGGTCTACACCTTATTCTTCGGCGATATAATCAACGGGGCCCGGCGCAGTATCACTGTGGCCGGAATACAGGTACAGACCGCCGAGCTTGTGAAATTCGCGGCTCCGCTGCTGGTGGCCGCGATCCTGTGCAAGGAGCAGATGAAGGGTGTCGATGATGTCACTACCCGGGGGGTGGTGGGCGTCTCGGCCTGTGTGCTGCTGTGCGGAGGGCTGCTGTTCTCGCAGGGCCTGACCAACACCCTGCTGCTGATGTCGATAAGCATCTCGATGATGATTATCGGCGGAGTAGGGGGCAAGAAGCTGATGATAGTGCTCGCCGCCTTCGCCGTATTCGCCATGATAGCCTTCGCTTACAAATTCTACAGGGCGTCGGCGCGCGAGGAAAAGGCCCCGGCCGTAGAGGCTACCGTGGTGGCCGGCACAGACATAGAGATGCCCGCATCCGGCCCCGCCGTCAATGAGTCCGGCACATCGACCGACCGTTTCGGCACCTGGACCAACCGTCTCAAACAGTATTTCGCCAAAGACAAATACAACGAGAAGATCACGGACGCCAACCAGCAGGAGCAGTATTCATATATCGCCCAGGCACATGGCGGAGCTTTCGGCGTGCTGCCGGGCAATTCGCGTGAGACCGCCCGACTGCCCCTGGCCTTCTCCGACTACATATTCGCCATAATCATAGAGGAGCTGGGGCTCTNNGGCGGCATANTNGTGCTNNTNNTNTATCTGTGGCTNCTNGCCNGNGCCGGNNGNNTNGCNNNCCGGTGCCAGACNGCCTTNCCGGCNCTGCTGGTGATGGGTATGGCGGTGTTCATCACNTTNCAGGCCCTGTTTCACATGGCCATCGTGTCGGGNCTGTTGCCGGTGTCGGGTCAGCCGNTGCCNTTGATNTCAAAGGGCGGNACNTCGATACTCATCACNTCNATAGCCCTGGGTGTGATGCTGAGTGTGAGCCGGTTTGCCGCACGCAAGGGCAAGCGTGCCGAGATCAAGGAAGAGCTCGCCGAGCTACCCGATGAGGTAAAGGCCGCCAACCCTACATGACGCGATAAGAAATATATCTATATCAACAATATACGCCAATTACAAATACTTAGCTATGATAAGACGAGCACTCATAAGCGGTGGAGGCACAGGCGGACATATCTTTCCGGCCCTGTCTATCGCCAATGCCCTCAAGCGCAGATACCCCGATGTGGAAATACTGTTTGTCGGAGCGGACAACCGTATGGAGATGGAGCGCGTGCCAGCCGCAGGATACCGCATCATCGGGTTGCCCGTGAGCGGATTTGACCGCAGGCATCCCCTCAACAATATAAAGGTGGTGATGAGGCTGCTCAAGTCGATGCGTATGGCCCGCGGCATAATACGCGATTTCAAGCCCGATGTGGCCATCGGCGTGGGCGGTTACGCCAGCGGCCCCATGCTCAAGGCCGCACAGAAACAGGGCATACCCACGGTGCTGCAAGAGCAGAATTCATACGCCGGTGTCACAAACAAACTCCTGGCCAAGAAGGCTCGCGCAATCTGCGTGGCATACGAGGGCATGGATCGTTTCTTCCCGGCGGATAGCATACATCTCACCGGCAACCCTGTGAGAAAAGACCTGCTGTCATGCACGCTCTCTCAGGCCGAAGCCAAGACTAAGCTCGGATTCGACCCCGCCAGGCCCCTGATTCTCGCCGTGGGTGGCAGCCTGGGCGCGCGTACCATCAACGAGGCGCTGGCGCAGAATCTCGACTCGATAACCTCGGCGGGCCTGCAGCTGATGTGGCAGATCGGACGTTACGGCACGGATAAGTATCTCGCTGCCGCTGAGAAATATCCTGATGTTAAGGGCACGAAATTCATCACTGATATGGCACTTGCATACAAGGCGTCCGATCTGGTGGTGTCGAGAGCCGGAGCAGGCACTATCAGCGAGCTTCAGCTCTTGGGCAAGCCCGCGGTATTGGTGCCGTCGCCCAACGTGGCCGAGGATCACCAGCGCAAGAACGCCATGGCGCTCGTCGACCGCGATGCAGCGATAATGGTGGCCGACGCCGATGCATCCGCGCAGCTTGTCTCTACGGTGATTCCGCTCGTGCAATCGCCGGACCGCCTGTCGCAGCTCAGCGGGAATATACGCCGGATGGCGCTGACCGACTCTGACGAGGTGATAGTCGACATCATCGGATCCGTAATCTGACACCCCGCACCACAGGCAGCGCCACCGCTGCCCCCGGCAGCGTATTATCGGGAGCATCCGGGATTCCCGTCATAACCCTAACAATAATCTATCTTAATGGAAGCCAAGAATATATACTTTGTGGGCATAGGCGGCATAGGCATGGCCGCTCTCGCCCGCTATTATCTCTCCAAACACTATAACGTGGCCGGATATGACCGCACGCCTTCGGCGCTCACCCATGCCCTTGAGCAGGAAGGCGCCGCAATCAGCTATGATGACAGTCTCGACGCGATACCCGAGGGAATGCGCAAGAGCAACTCCNCTCTGGTGGTATATNCCCCCGCCATACCCGCATCCAACGTGCCGCTGACTTATTTCCGCGACAACGGGTTTGTAGTCATAAAGCGCGCCGCGGTGCTCGGCCTGGTGACGCGCGGCACCAAGAGCCTGTGTTTCGCCGGTACGCACGGCAAGACCACCACCTCGTCAATGGCCGCGCATATCATGGCCACCGACGGCACAGGATGCAACGCCTTTCTCGGGGGTATCCTGCGCAACTACGGCAGCAACCTGCTGCTCAGCGCCACATCGCCGTATTCCGTCATCGAGGCCGATGAATACGATCGCTCGTTTCACCAGCTGTCACCATACATCGCGGTGATCACAGCCACCGATCCCGACCACCTCGACATCTACGGCACCGAAGAGGCCTATCTGGAGAGCTTCGCCCATTTCACTTCGCTCATCAGACCCGACGGCACCCTGATCGTGCATGAGGGCCTCAAGCTCAAGCCACGCACGGCCCCCGGTGTCACAGTATATACCTATTCACGCGATACCGGTGATTTCCATGCCGATAACGTCAGGTATGGCGACGGCACAATCACATTCGATCTCGTCACTCCATGGCGCACGATACCCGATATAGAGCTCGGTGTGCCCGTAGAGATCAACATCGAGAACGCCATCGCAGCCGCAGCCGCCACCCTTGTCACCGGCGATGTGGCCGATGACAGGATCAGGGAGGCCCTGGCATCGTTTATGGGCGCCGAGCGCCGCTTCCAGTTCATGCTCAAGCAGCCGGGCCCCGGCGG
>WFLX010010132.1_pt1 | contig 13922 bp, 6 predicted proteins | sample 4967041 | NCBI WGS metagenome assembly WFLX01 (sample SAMN12857096, study PRJNA449069) | gut metagenome | isolation source: stool from male and female vole | host: Microtus ochrogaster | place: USA:Florida | collected 2017
CTTTTTCGGCAACTACGGGCAGATTGGTGTCGGTAAGGGTTGTGTAGCTCCTGGCCGAGCTGNCGGGCGATTTNAAGGGCTTCGGGGCTCTTGGNGTCAGCAACGATNCGGGTCTTTTCGGTGGGTACGAACGAGCCTTTGCCACCTTTCCATGAGCTTACCTCAGGAACCGTAAAAGGCTTGGGGTTAGCGGCGTATGCCACTGCTGAACCGGCAATAACCAAAGCGGCCAGCANAATCTTTTTGATATTCATGATTGAGATTTAAAGTTTATTTTTGGCAAAGTTAAATAAAAAATAGTAATTCACAAAATCACATAAGAGATTTTGCCACGCTCGGCTGCGCAACAAGCCAAANCGTGTCGCCCTCGCGGAACGCTTCTTCGGGGCGNAGNGGAATNAAGGCNCCGTCGCGTTCCATGGCAACAACAAGCACATGGCTNCGGTTGCGCAGGTCGGCCTCAGCCAGGGTTTTGCCTGCTAAGGGCGATGACGGCGACAGGGTCAGCGACGAGAACTTGACGTCTTCCTTGCCCGACTTTGACTCCGAGGCCTCGCTGCCNAGTTCGAGCTGGTTCATGAAGGCGGAAATGTTTTCTTCAGTNCCGATAACGCCGACTACGTCGCCGGGAAACAGGCGCTCGTCGCCGCCGGGCACCGGAATGATTTCGCCGCCTCGCTGAATCGAGGCTATGTTGATNTGATATTTGCGNCCGACGTTGCTNATCGACAGGCGGTCGCCCACGTAGGGGAAGTCATAGCCCACCGAACCGTAGGCCAGGTGCATGTCGGAAACCAGNGTGTTCTTCTGGCCGGAGCGGCGCAGTTCGCGCTCGTTGAGATTGTCGAGAAAGCGCGACTCGATGCGCGCAAGGCGGTGGCGCACCCGGTGTGACACGAATATAAAGCCGAGGATAAACAGTGTGATGCCGAAGGCTATACCGGCCGTGATGCCGAAATAGGTGCCGATTACGTAGACCACGAAGCTGGCGCAGATGAGCAGACGCACAACCGTCATTGCCACCANNGGGGCGTGGGCGCGGGCGTTGTTNTTGATAAGAATCTGGCGCTCGGAGCGGCGCGAAGAGTGGTAGGTNAGNCCCANNAGNAACGGAGCCATAACCGTCAGGGTGATGGCGCAACTTGCCAGCCTGCCCCAGAAGCCGGGAATCAGCTCGCAAATCAGCGGGCGCAAGTAGAGGTTGCCAATCAAAACTATGGCTATCAAAACGATGCCGTAGAGCAGCATGCGCCAGGCGTAGCGTTTGATAATTGCCTGCCACAGGCGGCCGGTTTCGCTGCCCGACTGGGTGTTGTTCTCCGAATAGCGGTCGATCAGGAACTTCCAGCGCTCGGGCAGGTTTTTGGCAACGAGCTTATATGCCGGGTCGGCCATGCGTATGAAATAAGGCGTTGTGAACGTGGTGATTACCGAAACGGCAACGATTATGGGATACATTGACGAGTCGAGCACTCCGAGCGAGGTGCCCAGAGTGGCGATGATAAACGAAAATTCGCCGATTTGAGTAAGGGTGAAGCCGCTCTGTATGGCCACTTTGAGCGACTGGCCGGTAAGGAGCATGCCGCCGGTGCCGAACAGCAGGCCGCCGCAGATAACCACGCCCGAAAGCAGCAGAATCGGCCGCCAATATTCAACGATGACGGCCGGATTGACCATCATGCCCACCGAAATAAAGAATACGGCTCCAAACAGGTTCTTGACCGGGCTGACAACGTGTTCGATGCGCTCGGCGTAGCTCGTGCCCGCCAGAATCGTGCCCATTACGAACGCGCCCAATGCCAGCGAGAAACCGCACGACACGGAGAATACCGCCATGCCCAGACAGAGGCCGATGCTGAGCACCAGCAGGGTNTCGTCGTTGAGAAAGCGGCGCACCTTATTGAGCAGGGTGGGGAGCACGTAGGTGCCGACCAGGAACCAGATTACAAGGAAGAAAACCAGCTTGGCCGTGCTCAGCAGCAGCTCGCCGCCCTGAACCGTTTTGTTGACGGCAATCGACGACAGCACCACCATGAGCAACACGGCAAACAGGTCTTCGACAATGAGCACGCCCAACACCTGCGACGCAAATTTTTTGTGTTTCAGCCCCAGGTCGCCCAACGCCTTAATAATAATGGTTGTTGACTGCATGGAAATCATGCCGCCGAGGAATATGCTGTTGATATGGCTGAANCCGAGCAGGTGGCCGATAAAAAAGCCGGTNCACAACATNCCGAAAATCACCACCATGGCAGTNATTATGGCCGACGAGCCGCAACTCATTAACTTCTTGAAACTGAATTCCAATCCGAGGGTAAAGAGCAGAATTACGATGCCGAGTTCGGCCCAGAAGTCGATGTTTTCGGCTGTGGTCAGCGACGGCAGCGGCTCAAAGTTGGGGCTGGCCAGGAAGCCGGCCACTATGTAGCCCAACACAACGGGTTGCTTAATCCACTTGAACAGCAGCGTAACAACTGCCGCCAGAAGCATAATATAGGCAAGGTCGGAAATCAGTGATTCAATCATTGGTTGTAAAGGTTATGAGAGTTGGTTGGCAATGGCAATGGAGTCGGTGGGGTAGGGTTTCGACAGCTCGCCGAAAAGGGTAACGTAGTCGGTGTGTTCTCGCAGCAACACCACGAGGTTAAGTCGCGTAGTGCTGCCAGTGTAGTCATAATCAACGTAGGTGTTGACCAGTGTGCCGCCGTGGTGCTTCAAAATATCCTTATAGGGCTGCAACTCGGTTATGATTCCGCTGACCTTGAGGCGGATAATGCGGCTTTCGGCGCCCATTTCGAGGCGTTTTTCAATGTCTTCGAGCTGAACTAAAATGAAGAGTATCAGCAGGGTGGCGAAGATTGAGAGCACGTAGAGCCCTACTCCGACGGCCAGGCCGATTATCGACGACATCCATATTCCGGCGGCGGTTGTCAGGCCGCGCACCGAGCCTTTGGCTTGGATAATGGCGCCGGCACCGAGAAAGCCTATACCTGAAATAACCTGGGCGGCTATGCGGCCCGGGTCGCCGTTTTTCAGTCCCACGTATTCCTGGCAGACGTAGATGCTCACCAGCATTGCCAGGCACGCGCCCATGGCTATGAGCGAAAAGGTGCGCAGCCCGGCGGGCTGACCCTTGCGCTTGCGCTCGTAGCCGATGCTGGCTCCGAGAATCATTGCCACGCAGAGCTTAAACAGCGCCTGGGCGGTAGTTACGTTGGGGGCCGTCAGCTGAACCCAGAGTTCTTCACTCATTTCGATAATTCGAAGTTGCGCGATGCCAGACGGTAGTTGTCGGCAAACAGTTCTACGCGGTAGCTGCCCGGGGTGAGGGTGGAATTATTGTTCCAGTAAATAACTACTCCGGGAATCTCATTGCCTTCATATTCAACGTCTTTCTTGGCTGTGGCCTCAAGGGTGGTGCCTTCGAAGCTGAATGTCTGGCCGTTGCCTTTGAGCAGATTGCCCTCGGGGGTGGTTATGCGCAGGTAGATGCTTTTGTTGCCAACGGGAGTTGAATTGTTTTGCGGAATGGTGAAGGTTACGGCCAGCTGCTTGGCTTTGGCAACGTGCTTTTCGTTCTTGCCTTTGCCATTGAGCGCCTGCAGGCTCACGCCCGAAACGTTGAGTTTCTCGGCCAGCTCCATGCGCTGGGTCAGCACTTCGTTTTTCGAGGTGGTTTCCGCCACGCGGTTGCTCAGCTGGCGGTTGTTTTGCTCCAGGGTTTCATTTTTTTCGCGCAGCTCCTGATTTTGTTGGTTGAGCTCGTTNATTTGNTNAACGTNNTNGCGNATNATCTCCTTGAGTGTGGCGATTTCCTTTTGCAGCTCGGCAATGCGGGCCTGCGACAGGCGTTCGCGGTTTTTCAGCTCCTGGCGGAGTTCTTCCACCTTATTTTTAGCGGCCTCATATTCGGCGCGGATGCTGTCGTTGTTGAACAGCACCATCTGCCCTTCGTGTTGCACGAACGAGGCCGACAGCTCGTCGTATTCGTTGCTCAGCTGCAGCTGCTCGTTGGCAAGTTCGAGCTCCTGAATCTTCAGCATTGCTTCGTCAGACTGTTTCTTCTGGTTGATGAGCAACCAGGCCAGGATGCCGATGGCTATAACGGCAACCACGGCGCCGGCAATTATCGGCGCCCAATTCTTTTTGTTGTTATCTTCCATAAGTCCCGCAAAATTACGAAAATTTTTTCAACCGAGCAATTCTTGAAATTTTTTCGGTAAATATTGGTGGAGTTTTAACTTTTATTCGTATATTTGCAACCGAAATTTGTCTAATAATTAACCATCACAAATATCACAAAAATTTCTATCCATGAAATTCAACATTAAATCACTGCTTGGCGCTGTGGCCCTCTGCACGGGCTTGGTAGCCAACGCAACCGTGCCTCCGGCATTTTCAACTGCCGAAGCCCCGGCCTACAATCAGGTTGTATTTTCTACCGGCGGACACTGTCTGAAAGATACCGGTGCCGGTCAGCGACTGCAGACGGCGAATGTTGCCGGTGGTCCCGAATTCCGCTGGCAATTGATCGGCGATGCCGAGAATTTTAAAATGAAGAGCGCAGCCGGACGATATATCGGCTATGAATCGTCAAGTAACCGTTTTACAGCCGTAGCTGACGAAGCCAATGCCATTGAGCTGCATCTGAAAGATATGAACGGCTACTGGGAAATCTGCCGCAAAGGTGTGACTAATAAGGCTATTAACCAGTGCGGTGGCACCGGCGTTGGCGTTCAGATCTGCGAATGGAACACCGGCGACACCAACAATAAGCTGAACTTCGTATACCCCACCGATCCCGAGTTCGTTGCTGATGATACTGCCGAACCCACCTGGTACTACATTCAGTTCAAACAGAACAATTCAGTTATCGAGTCGCAAGGCGTTGGTAATTCAGTTAAGCGCGTAATTGGTCCGATGCCCGTTGCTAACAAGCTTTGGAAACTCGTGGGCAATCGCAATAACTTCCAGATTGTTAATAAAAAAGGCGAATATCTGGTTATTCAGGGTACCGGCACCGGTGCTCGCGTGAAAGCTTCGGCAACCCCTTACGCTGCGGGTTATTCGCTTATTCAGACTCCTGCCAACAGCCATTGGCCCGCATTTGAGATTAAGGATAACGACACTAAAAACTGTTTCAACCTCTGGCAAGGTGCCGGAGCTGCAGCTCAAGAAGTCGGCATATACGGAAGCAGCGCAGGCGAAAACGGCAATGCCCTGACCTTTAAGTCGCTCGAAGACATTCCTCCCGTGGAATTCAACTACGAAGGTTCCACCACCTACCGCCCCGAACACAAACTCTCGCTTTGGTACACCCGCCCCGGCACCACCTCTACCTACGTGCTCAACTCCTACGACCAGAAGTGGATGGACCTCGGCCTGCCCGTTGGTAACGGCCAGNTGGGNGCNACGGTTCTNGGCGGTGTNNNCGAAGAAGAAATNTCNGTTAACGAAAAGACCCTCTGGACCGGCACCAAGGAACAAAAGAATGCCCCTTATGGTTGCTACCAGAACTTTGGCCTTATTAAAGTTAGCTCGCTCGAAGAAGAGGGCTTCGGCTGGGAAGAAGAAAATGCCATTAAAAACTACTGGCGCAACCTCGACCTGACCGATGCCACCAGCAACGTAAGCTATGAAAACGCTGCCGGCACCGTGTTTGAACGCCACTTCATCGCTTCTTACCCCGACCAGGTAATCGCAGCACTCTTTACCGCATCTACTCCCGGCGCTATCAACGTTAAGTTCTCGGAAACCCCGGGCATGGATCGCTCTTTCGTTACCCGTCCGGTTCAATACAGCGCCGACGGCACCATTACCTACGGCGGTAAGTTCGAAACTGTTTCGTTTGCCAAATATGTGAAGATTATCCCCACCGGCGGCACCATGACTGCCGATGCAACCGGCATCACCATCAAGGGCGCCGACCAAATCTATGTTGTAATCTCCGCAGCTACCGACTACGACCTGCACACTCCCACCTTCACCTCCGGCACCGACCAGCTGGTAAGCAAGGTTGAAAGCATTGCCAACGCAGCCGCAACCAAGGGCTGGGATGCTGTTTATTCTGACCATGTTGCCGACTATCAGAGCTTCTTCAATCGCGTGGNTTTCGAACTNGCANGCGCTGTTAACGACAAACCCACCGACNAGNTCATCACCTNCTATCAGAATACTACCGCCGACAACATCAATGCCGNCGACAACAATATCCGCTTCCTCGAACAGCTCTACTTCCACTATGGCCGTTACCTCCACATCGGTTCGAGCCGTGGCATCGACGTGCCCAACAACCTTCAGGGCATCTGGAGCGGCTTCACTTTCGACCGTCCCTACAGCGGCCAGATTGCGCCGTGGAATGCCGATATTCACAACAACATCAACCTGCAGATGTGCTACTGGCCCGCTGAACCTACCAACCTGAGCGAACTCCACCTGCCGATGCTCAACTACCTTATCGGCCAGGTTGGCGAACACACCCTCTGGCAGGAATTTGCCCGCGACTCAGGCCAAACCAAGGGTTGGACCTTCTATACCGAATCGAGCATCTTTGGTGGTACCGGCAATTTCATGCACAACTACACCATTGCTAACGCCTGGTGCTGCTCGCACATGTTCCAGCACTATGACTACACCCTCGACAAAGAATTCCTGCTCAAAGCATTCCCCACAATCTGGAGCTGCTGCGAATTCTGGATGGAACGCCTCGTTAAGGGTGAAGACGGAACCTGGGAAGCTCCCAACGAATACTCGCCCGAACATGGCCCCGGCTCGCAGAACGCTACCGCCCACGCTCAGCAGATTCTCGTTGACCTCTTCTCCAACACCATCAAGGCAATCAACACCCTCGGCATCGAAGCCTGCGGCATAACCGCCGCCGACAAGGCTAAGCTCGAAAGCTACTACGACAACCTCGACAAGGGCCTCGCAACCGAAGTTTTTGACGGACAATGGCAAAACGCTAACCTTCAGAATGGCGACCAGCTGCTCCGCGAATGGAAGTACAGCCCCTATACTGCCGGCGCTAACGGCCACCGCCACATGTCGCACCTGATGGCTCTCTATCCCTACTCGCAGATTGAACCGGGCCACCCGATGTATCAACCCGCAGTTAACTCGATGATTCTGCGCGGCGACGGCGCTACCGGNTGGTCGATGGGCTGGAAGATTAACCTCTGGGCCCGCGCTCAGGATGGCGACCACGCCCGCAAGATTCTGCGCAACGCCCTCTGCTCGACCCACAGAAACGGTTCCGGCGTTTACAACAACCTGTTTGACTCTCACTCTCCCTTCCAGATCGACGGTAACTTCGGTGCCTGCTCCGGTATCGCCGAAATGCTCCTGCAGAGCCGCAACGGTGGCATCTACATGCTCCCCGCTCTGCCCTCAACCTGGAACGAAGGCGAAGTTAACGGCCTGAAAGCTGCCGGCGATGTTACCTACAGCGCTACCTGGAAGAATGGCCGCATCGAAACCGCCAACCTCGTTGCCAACCAGGGCGGCGACCTGAAAGTTGGTCAGAACGACATTCTGAACCTCCGCGTGTTCCACAACGGCGTTGAACTCAACAAGCCGCTGGTTACCGTTAATCAGCTCACCGGCACCAAGACCGTTGACCTGAAGGACCTGAAGCCCGGCGACAACATCTCGTTCGTTTACGACCCCGAGTACACCAACCCCAACGTAACCGTTCAAACCGGCGTTGAAGAGGTTGCTACCGCCGCCAAGGGCATCAGCGTCAGTAATGGCAAGGTAATTGCTCCTGAGGCTGTTTCGATTGCCGTTTACGACGTTACCGGCCGCCAGATTGCTGCCGTTGCCGCTTCCGAAATGCAGCTCCCCGCTGCATCGGGCGTGGTAGTGGTTAAGGCTACCAAGGCTTCCGGCGCTGTTGAAACCCTCAAAACAGTTATGTAATCAACCCCGGGTAGTGGCGACCTGAAATGCCGCCACTACCTCCCTCAAATAAATGACTAAGCAATTGTCAAAGAAACTCTTATTACTTGCCGCAGGCTTTTCGCTTGCGGCAAGCGCGGTTTCTGCCCGTGAGCTCACCGCCGCAAACTATTGGGAAAATCAGGCAATGTTTGGCGAAAACCGCCAGCAGCCCCACGCCACCTACTGCCCATATTCGAGCGTTGCGGCCCTCAAGGCCGATGCCGAGTTTATGGCAACGCCCTGGGTCGAATCCAAGTCGGACCTGCGCATGAGCCTCAACGGCGACTGGCGCTTCAACTATGTGGCCGAGCCCGATGCGCGCCCCATGGACTTCATGAATCCCGGCTTCGACGCTTCGGGCTGGGATCTCATCGAGGTTCCCTCAAACTGGGAAATGAAGGGCTATGGCACTCCGATTTATTGCAATGCAAATTCCCCCTTTGGCAATTCCAATCCTCCGCAAATCGGCGCCCAGCAGAACGGACGCTGGTATGACTTTAATCCGGTGGGCAGCTATCTGCGCACCTTCTCCCTGCCTGCCGCCTGGAGCGGCAAGCGCGTGCTGCTGAACTTCGGCGGCATCTATTCGGCGGCCTTCGTTTGGGTCAACGGCCAATATGTAGGCTACACCCAGGGGGCCAACAACGACCATGAGTTCGATATTACCGACGCTCTCCGCGCCGGNGAGAACACTCTCGCCGTNCANGTTATCCGNTNGAGCGACGGCTCATATCNCGAAGCGCAGGATATGTTTCGCATGAGCGGCATTTATCGCGACGTTACGCTTACCGCCGTGCCTACGACCTTTATCCGCGACCATTACATCACCTCGACCCTCGACCCGGCCTCCGGCTTCCGCAGCGGCGAGCTGAAGGTCAGCATGGCGCTGGCCAACCGCTCAGCGCAGGCGCAGACCGTTAAGGCCTCGGTTTCGCTGCTCGACCCCTCCGGCAATCAGGTCACCGCTATGCCCGCACAAAGTATCAGTGTTAAGGCTGGCGCCGAAGCCGATTCGCTCAGTTTCTCCGCCTCNCTCAGCGGCCTTGAGCTCTGGAGCGCCGAAGAGCCTGTGCTCTATACCGTTTTAGTGTCGCTGACCGATGCCTCGGGCCGCGAACTCGAAGCGTTTTCAACCAAGTTCGGCTTCCGCGACATCCGTCAGGTAGGCCCGCGGGTCCACATCAACGGCAAGCAAATCTGGTTTAAGGGAGTAAATCGCTCCGACACCGACCCGGTGCGTGGACGCGCCGTAACTACCGACATGATGCTCACCGACGTGATGCTCATGAAGCAGAACAATATCAACACCATCCGCACCAGCCATTATCCGAATGCCGCGAAGATGTATGCCATGTTCGACCATTTCGGACTTTACACCATGGACGAGGCTGACCTTGAATGTCACGCCAACACCGAGCTGAGCAACAACCCTGAGTGGGAAGCCGCGTTTGTTGACCGAGAGGTGAGAATGGTTCATCGCGACCGCAACCATCCCGCCGTGATTTTCTGGAGCCTCGGCAATGAAAGTGCCTGCGGGGTGAACTTCCGTGCTTGCTACGATGCCGTGCGAGCCCTCGACCCGCGCATGATTCACTACGAAGGCCAAAAGGCCTGGACTCAGCGCGGAGCAACGCTCGAAAGCTGCTATACCGACATGACCTCGCGTATGTATCCCAACATNGCCACTGCCGAGAGCGACGATGCCGACAGCCGCTTTGCCTCCGCACCGCACTTTATCTGCGAATATGCCCACGCCATGGGCACCGCAATCGGTAATCTGCCCGAATATTGGGATTTTATTGAAAATAAGTCGAAACGCACTATCGGCGGCTGCATTTGGGACTGGATAGACCAGGGCATCTACAATCCGACGGAGTTAAAGGCCGGTAATCCCAAGGGATTCACCACCGGCTACGACTACCCGGGCCCTCACCAGGGCAACTTCGTTTGCAACGGCATTCTTGCTCCCGACCGCAAGCCCTCGGCTAAGCTTGCCGAGGTGAAGGGCGTCTATCAGTATATCAAACTGAATAAATTCGACAGCAAAAAGAAAACAGCAACCTTGCTGAACTCCTACGCATTCCTTCCGCTTAGCGATTTTGAACTGCATTGGGAGCTGCTCAGCGACGGCCTTCCGGTGCAGTCGGGCGTCATCGACGCTTTGGATTGCCTGCCCGGCGAGAGTGTGCAGGTCGAGATTCCTTACGATCTCAGCCGCGTTGCCTCGGGCCGCGAAGGCTTGCTCACTCTCAGGTTCGTGACCAAAAAGTCGCGTCCGGCAATTGAGGCCGGCTCCGTTATGGCCGAATATCAAATGCAGCTTCAGGCCGCCGAAAGCCTCGGAAAATATGATGTAACCGGCCTCAAGCCGGAGCTTAAGGTCGAGGGTAGCGGCCCCCTCACCGTTTCCGGCCCCGATTTCAGCTATCGCTTCGGCGCCAATGGCCGTTTGCTCTCCATGAACTATAAAGGCATGGAATTTATTGCCAATCAGGCAGGACCCGCCTATTCCAACGACCGCTGGATTGAAAACGACCGCGACCCCGGCAACCAAAGCGCCTCCAGCTCGTTTAACCAGCTCGCGCTCCGCTATGACCACGGCGGCTCGGCCGCAGGCGCACGTTCGGTTACCATCACTGCCAATCAAACCTGCACCGGCCTCACTAACTATGCCGTCAGCTACACGGTTTATGCCGACGGCACCATAGAGCTCGGCGCCGAATTCCTTTCGCTCGGCAATATGGCGCGTCGTCTGGGCCTCAGCTTCAGCCTCGCCCCGGGCCTGGAGGATGTTGAGTACTATGCGCTCGGCCCCTGGTCGAACTATTCCGACCGCCGCGGCGGCGTTCTGGCCGGCGTGTATTCCACAACGGTTACCGACATGGCCGAAACCTTTGTGAAGCCCCAAACCATGGGCGGACGCCAGGATTTGCGCTATGTGCGTTTCAGCGGCGGGGGCGCTTCGCTGCTTATCGAAGCCGACGGACTGCCGTCGTTCTCGGCTGTTCACTATGGCGACCGCGACCTCGAAAGCTCCGACCACATGTATGACCTCAAGGAGCTGAAAGAAACCGTAGTTCACATTGATGCTTTCCACCGCGGCCTCGGCAACGCCTCGTGCGGAACCGGAACCGGCCCCCTGCAGGAGTATATTGCCGAACCGGGCAAGCGATATAGCTATTCGTTGCGCCTGACTCCGTCGGTTGAATCCGCGGGCCGCGACATTGANGGCACCTGCAATCCCGCNGCNTANATNGCNNCNGCCACTTCGGCCAAGGAGCTCGCCAATCCGCTNGATTTCAAGGCCGACAAGGCCCCGGGCAAGTTGCTAAACCGCATAGAGTCAAATATGGTTATCGCCCCGGCGGTTATGGGCAATCTTTTCCTGACCCTCGCCGGCCCGGCTGCGGAAACGGCAACGGTTGAGTGCTATGTCGATTCTAACCGCGACGGCCAATTCTCGTCGGGCGAAAAACGTGCCTACAACAAAGCAACCGGGGCGTATCTGCTCTATCCGACGCTCCCCGCGGGGATGTCGGCGGTGGCTTATCGCTGTCGCATAGTTGTCAGCCCCACGGAAAAGATTGACCCCAACGGCCCGGTTGATGGCCTGATCTACGACTTTGATTATCTGATTTCGGCCACTGACCCCGGCGATGTTTATATCCGTCCCAACGGCTCGCAAGAGAAGAACAAGGGCGTATATGCCGCCTCGTTTGAAGCCGTAGGCGCCGCCGAGGCGTTCACCAAGACCTACGCTTCGTCGCCCTCGGCGGTTTATGAGCTCGTGAGCGATACCGTTAAGGTCAACCCCGGCAGTGAGTTTACCCTCAATGTGGTCAACAAAATGCTCGGCCCGGCATCGAAAACCACCACCTACCAGGACGCCCGCTACTGTCGCGCCTACATTTTTGCCGACTTTGCCGGCTCGGGCCGCTTCAACTATGTTTCGACCATAGGCACTGACAACAAAGTTGAAGGTTGGAACGATGTTTTGGCCAACTATGAGTCGATGAAGGAGTTCTCGGCCGATTTCATCGTGCCGGAAACCGCTGCCGGCAAAACCGGCCGCATCCGCATTATCTACCATAACGCCTGGAAGTCGCTTTCGGGTGCGAACGAGCAGAATATAATCGAGGGCATTGCCTACGACATCCCGGTTGCCGTTTCCGGTGCCGCGGGTTCCGACCTGCCTCCGTTTGCCCACCTCGGCCCCTCGGGTTCGTTTACCGACGAGGGCTTTATAAGCTCCATCGCCACCTCGGGCGCCGCCGAAAATATTGAGTACACATGGGCTCAGCGCCCCGGCTCGTTCTTCTCGATTGTTCCGGCTCAGGTGCGTGCCATGGCCGGCGACCAGATTGAAATCTCAATCAAGGCCGACACCGACGGCGATCCGACGAGCGGACGCAACGACCTGCGCCACTGCTACGTTACCTTCCTTAATAACTTCAGCGACCCCGATGCCTTTGGCGGCTCAAGCCGCGTCGGCCTGATCTCGGCCGGTAGCACCTACGACAAGGCCGCCGGCAATTACGCCAAGGTTATGGATTTCAGCAAGAAGGTGAAAGTGCCCGCCGCTACCCCCGACGGACTCTACTTTATCCGCATAATCTATAATAAGGTAGACGAACCGGTTCCCGACGCCTACGGTCAGAAGCTCACAGGCCAGGCAATCGACCTGCCGGTGCGCGTTGGCGAGGCTGCGTCGATTGTTGAAGTCAGTGCCGACAGCGCCCGCTGCGCCGAAGGGCTGTTTGACCTCCAGGGCCGCAAGCTGACCCGCCCCGGACGTCCCGGAGTGTATATTCTCAATGGTAAGAAACAGGTTATCCGATAATTGACAATGATTATAATTGCAGATGCAGGAAGCACCAAAGTTCACTGGGCCGCGGTTGAAGCCGACGGCACGGTGCAGACGTTTGAAACCCCGGGAATCAACGCGTTGATGCAGACCGAAGAGCAGCTCCGTGCGGCCTTTGCCGACGCGCTCGGAGGGAGCCGGCCGGAGATGGTTTACTACTATGGGGCCGGATGCGTGAACTCCGATGTTTGCTATAAAGTTGCATCGGCCTTTCCCAAGGGCTGCTGCGTGGAAGTGGCGTCGGATATGCTCGGAGCGGCGCGCGCCCTGTTTGGCCGCGAGCCGGGTCTGGCCCTGAATATGGGCACCGGCAGCAACTCCGCGCTCTACGATGGCCGCTCGCTCACCTCAAATATGCCCCCGATGGGCTTTATTCTCGGCGACGAAGGTAGCGGCGCGGCGTTTGGCAAAAGAATGGTGCGTCTGGCCTTCAGAACAGGCCGTCTGCGCCCCGAACTCGAAAGTTTTCTCGGCATGGACTATGCGCAGGTGCTCCGGCGCGTATATCGCGAGCCCGCGGCGAATGCCTTTCTCGCTTCAATAGTGCCGTTTATTCTTAAACATCAGGAGCATCTGACCGACCTTATCGACGCAGAACTCGATTCGCTGTTCGGCGCGTTGAGCAATTACTATAAGCTCACGCAACACATCCGCATAGTCGGCGGGGTTGCAAAGGCTATGGCGCCGCGCGTAATCGCTGCCGCCGCCCTGCGCGGATTCACCGTTGACTCTATTCAGGAACGTCCGTTGCCCGGACTCATAGAATACCATACCGCAAAATGAATCAGAAAGAAACCGAACTCATACTCATAAACATTACCGGTGTTGACCGTCCGGGGCTCACCTCGGCCCTGACCGGCATTCTGGGGCGCCATGATGCCTCGATTTTAGACATCGGCCAGAGCACGATTCATCATTTTCTGTCGCTCGGCATTCTGATTAAGACCGATTCCGACACGGCCCGCGACATCTGTACGGAGATGCTCCTCAAGGCCTCGGAGCTGAATCTTAACAACGGCGTTGCGCCGACCAAGGCCGACGACTACGAAAAGTGGGTGGGCATGGGGGGCAAGAGCCGCTGGATAATTACCATGCTCGGCCGCCGGCTTACCGCCGAACA
>WFLX010043023.1_pt1 | contig 13916 bp, 12 predicted proteins | sample 4967041 | NCBI WGS metagenome assembly WFLX01 (sample SAMN12857096, study PRJNA449069) | gut metagenome | isolation source: stool from male and female vole | host: Microtus ochrogaster | place: USA:Florida | collected 2017
TCACGAAATTGTCCTGCTCGGGCGGATTCCCGAGGTAGCCCCGGTTCACACCTTCGCCGAAGATGCATATCTCTCCCACTTCGCCCTTGGGCACTTCCCTGAGATTCTTGTCGAGTATCTTCACTTCAACGCCTTTGATGGCTTTGCCGATGGAGAATGTGCCGTCGGCGAGGGGCTGGGCATAGTCCACGCGGTAGTAGTTGGAGCACACGCATGTCTCCGAGGGGCCGTAGGTATTGTATATCCTTATCCCTTTGTCGCGCAGGTTGGTGATGTAGCTCGCGCGAATCACATCGCCGCCGCTGATAATCAGGTTCACCGACTCGGGCAGCAGCTCGGGCTTCTTGTTCAGGTCGGCGATGAGGTAGGGGAAGCCGTCGAAGATGGTAACGCCGTGGCGCTTGCAGAACTCCATCAGGCCGCTGAGTGGGCCGTTGTGCACCTCGAGGGTGGGGATGGCGAGCGTGGCGCCGTTGAGCAGGGTGGTGAACACCTCTTCTACGAAGATGTCGAAGGAGCACACCGAGTACTGCAGCATCACGTCGCCGGGCCCGGTGTNCATCTCGNCCNCGAANGNCTCGCAATAGTTCACCNCCGAGTGGTTTTCCTGAATCACGCCCTTGGGCTTTCCGGTGGTGCCGGATGTATAGAGTATGTATGCAATGCCGTGGGGCGTGGAGCGGTCGGCGAAGGTTTCTGTGGCCGGGGCCAGATTCTCGCAGAAATCGTCGGTGATCACCAGCCGTACGCCGGCGGTCTTCATCATGTAGTCGATGCGGTCTTTTGGGAGGAATGGTTCGGCAGGCACGTAGGCCGCTCCGCTCTTCAGCACGGCCAGCATGGCGGCTATCTGCTCGGCGCCGTGGTGCATCACGATGCCCACAAACTCGTCTTTGCGGTCGTAAAACTTGGCAAGAATGGAGTCGACCATGGAGTCAAGCTCAGAGAAGCTTATTGTGCGGTTATCTTCGATTATGGCCGGATTTTCAGGATACTTGCCGGCGATTTCCTGAAAGCGGCTGTAGATTGTTCTTTTATTCATGTGATGTTGTTCTTTCATATATTNAATGTTNAACGCAATAAACTTGTTCACACATTCAGNCGTNAGCCGNCGATTGTTATACAATCCCTACATGTGAGGCACATTCATTAACGGCGGTAGCTGCGCTACAGCCCCAGCTCCTTGCGTGCCTTGGCGCTGAGACTATCTACAATCAGCTGATACCCGCTGCGCACCAAGTCTTTGATTTGGCTGTCCGGCATGTCGGAATCGAGTTTGATTCCAAGCCAGTGCTCCTTGTTCATGTGCCACGCAGGAAAGGCGGCACGGTATCTCGACTGCATCTCCACGATAGCGTCGGGCGAGCACTTTATGTCGATGAATTTCTCGTCGGGGTTGAACAGGCAAAACCATTTGCCACCCACTTTGTAGGTCGCCAGCATTTGGTATTGCGGCTCGGTCCACGGCTGATTCTCTTCTGCCCCGGGCAGCGACAGGCAGTAGTTGCGTAATTCCTCTGTATTCATAATGCGTCTGTTTATATAAATAGAACACGTAAGAAATCAGAAAGTTGAATCCGGCCTCCGCGCCGTAAGGAAGTCGCTATCGGCTGAGCAGGCCGTGGATTATTTGCCCCACAGGCAGCCCTATGCCTATTTTCTTTTTGCCGCGTCCCACTTTTACGTAAGGTGTCGCAATGGGTTCCGCCTCATAGCGGGAGCTGCCGGTGCGCTTCACCATCTGGCCGCCTAATTGTATGCCCACATTTTCGTTGTGNAGGTCCACAAAACCGCCAAATTTGTTGTAGCCGTAATATCCCAGCATCGANGGCGGCATAGGCATCATGTTGGCCATTCCGGGAGCGTGGCCCCAATAATATGTGCCGTACAATGTGACAGACATCCAGGGCGTAGCCCTATAGTCTATGCTGCCGTTGATGCCATACTGGGTGTTGAGCCCGTTGTACCAGCCGTATTTATTGGCTGTGGCTCCAAAATAGAATGAAAACGGACCGGCCGATTGCTGAATGCCGAGCGAACCGCTGTCCACCTGCATCAGTCCCGGATATTGGACGCTGCCGCCGCTGGCCAGAACGGAGCCCGACCGCCAGGCATAAATCGGAACACTCCCGTTGTAGAAAGAAAGGTCAGGAACAAAAATAGAGCTGTTGGTCGCCGGGGCAGGGTGAAAAAGCGCTTCATCGCCTGCGTAGACGTATTCGCCGGGCGTCGTTTCCAAAAGGCTTGCGGCGTCNGGCCGCAGCAGGGANNCCGCTTCGTTGATGCNACCGGGNCGCGATNACNGCAAAGTATCGGTCGTCTCTTCCTGGCAGAACGCCGTAAAAGAGGCTGCAAACGCACACAACGAAAGGATAAGCCGCATAACCATTTGGAAGATAGTGGATTGTTGGAAAATATGATTTAACCGCGCTGACCGTCGCCGGATTTGCGCCTCAAATACTCGGAGTAAACACGATAGGCCCAGATGGCCATCAAAACCGCAAACAAAATCGCGTCCGCGCCCGAGAAGCCCTGTATGAGCAATTTTGTGCGGCCGGAAATTTCATCGCGCCATATCAACATGGCAAACTGGGCAACGATTACCACGCCGATCACGATTAATGACGCGACTTTCAGCTTCCGATGCTGCGGTGCATCGAAAAGCTCATTAATTTCCTCGCGACCTTCCCAATAATTACTCATAACTTCGTTATTTGCGGCAAATTTATCATTTTTCCGCGAACGCTGCAAATGTAGTAACTTATATTTATTATATTTGCATGTTAATATAGAATAAGATATGATAAGATACGTTATATTTGCGTTACTAATGACAACAACATCAAGCATCATGGCACAGCAGAAAATTATACAGACAGCCGGCCGCACGCAGCTCGGAGAGTTCGCGCCCGAGTTTGCACGGCTTAACGACGACGTTCTATTCGGCGAAGTGTGGAGCCGCAACGATCTCCTGTCGCTGCGCGACCGCAGCCTCGTGACCATCACCGCCCTTATCTCGCAGGGCCTGACCGATTCGTCGCTCACGTACCATCTTCAGGAAGCTAAGAAAAACGGCATCACCCGCACCGAAGCTGCTGAAATCATCACCCACATAGCATTCTACGCCGGATGGCCCAAGGCCTGGGCCGCCTTCCGCCTGGCCAAAGACGTGTGGAACGACGACATCAAAGGCGACGACGCCAAAGCCAGCTTTCAGAAGCAGATGATTTTCCCGATAGGCGAGCCCAACACCGCATACTCGCAATACTTTATCGGCCAGAGCTACCTGGCGCCGGTGTCCACCGAGCAGGTCAGGATATTCAACGTCACCTTCGAGCCCGGATGCCGCAACAACTGGCACATCCACCGCGCCACAAAGGGCGGCGGCCAGATGCTGGTGGGCGTGGCCGGCCGTGGCTGGTATCAGGAAGAAGGCAAGCCGGCAGTAGAGATTTTGCCCGGCACTGTCATTCACATCCCGGCCAACGTGAAGCACTGGCACGGCGCGGCTGCCGACAGCTGGTTTGCCCACCTGGCCTTTGAGCTCGACGGCACCGACAGCTCCAACGAATGGTTCGAGCCCAACACCGCAGCCCAATACGACCTCCTGAAATAGATTCTGTCGGGGTACTCTGCGCGAAATTTCCCATAAACACATAACCGGGTTTGCTGAAGAGCTGCGGCGCTTGTAAAAAATACCAAAATAAAAGAAAAATACATTTATTAATTTCCTTTTGTTTGGCCATTCGAGGAATATTGACTAATTTTGTAACTCATTTAGTTTTAACGTAAATCATTATTACTTTTCCCCTCCGGCGCTATAAAGCGAAAGCGATTTTTCCGGGCGTCAGTGCAAGGAGCCTGTGGCCCGCGCAATGGTATTTATTACTGGGTGTATAACAGTTGAATGAGCAACCGCAGAACCTACACAGTGGGCGGACACACGTTCGCCGTCATTATTCCTCCGGCAATGCTGTGTGAGACGGACCTCGCGCAATACGAGCCGTTTCAGGCGGCGTGCGGCGCGTCGGCCGAGCCATTGTTTACGCTGGAGCTCTGCGAAAGCCGGGATGCGGTAAACCTCTGTGCTACGCCGGTTGCCGATTTTACCGACGAAAACGGCAGCATTGCCATTTCGGCGGCTCCCGGGGGTGATATGTCAATACAGCTGCGCACACCCGCCGGCAGCGAGTGTTGCCGGATGGCCCTGTCCGGCGACTACAGCAAAGCCCTGGCCCACCTCTCCGGCGATGCCAGCGCGCTCCACACGGCCCTGATGTTGCTGTACACGTTCAGCACCGCCCGGCACGACACCTTGCTGCTGCACGCCTCGGCCATTGAATATCGCGGCAAGGGGTATCTCTTTCTGGGGAAAAGCGGCACGGGAAAAAGCACCCACAGCCGTCGCTGGCTGGAAGGCATAGAGGGCGCGCGCTTGCTGAACGACGACAATCCTGTGGTAAGGATTTCTGGCGGAGAAGTACACGTCTACGGCTCGCCCTGGAGCGGGAAAACTCCGTGCTACATCGACCGCCGGCTGCCGCTCGGCGGCATCGTGCGCCTCAGTCAGGCGCCCCAAAACGGCATCGCGCAGCTCCGCGGCGTAAAGGCCTACGCCGCGCTGCTGCCCTCGTGCTCCTGCCTGAGGTGCGACCCCGCCATGGCCGCCGCCGTTCATCGCACGGTATCCGCTGTGATTGAGAAAACAGGGGTGTATGCTCTTGAGTGCCGTCCCGACCTCGAGGCCGCCCGTTTATGTTGTGACACTATCACCGCTACGCATGGATAAGACGGTTTCAGTGTGCAACGAGGTGTTTTTCCGGGAGGTGGTATCAATGCTTTCCCGGCAGAAGACCGTGAGAATCCCAGCCAAGGGCCGCAGTATGCGTCCTTTCATTCAAGAAGGCAGGGACACGATAGTGGTTTCTCCGCCCGGTGTGTTGCGCAAAGGCGATGTTGTCCTGGCCAAGATGGACGGCGGAAGGTATGTCGCCCACCGCATAACGGCGATTGCCGGCGACGAAGTCGAGATGATGGGCGACGGGAATCTCTTCGGCCGCGAGCGATGTAGCCGCGACAGGGTTGTCGGCCACGTCCGGGGCACCATCCGCGACGGCAGGTGGCGCAATCTCACGTCGCCCCGTGCGCGGCTCCTGGCCCGGGCCTGGAGGTGCCTGCTACCGCTGCGGCGCGCCCGTTGGAGATTTTATGGTATAATCAAAAGCAGAAAACTCAATAACAGTATTTCGATATGAGAAAGATAGACGGACTGGCGCTGAGAACTCTCGGCGACGACAAGATACTCGTGGCGGAGAGCAAAGACCTGATTGACTTCAACCGATTAGTCACGCTCAACGACTCCGCCGCCTATATATGGCAGGCCCTGCCTGCGGCCGGCTTCGACATAGACGATGTGGTGGCGATTATCGCTGCGCGCTACGATGTGGACGAGACGGTAGCGCGGACCGATGCCCGCCGCCTTCTCGACGTGTGGCTGGAAGCCGGCATAGTCGAGAACGGCCAAAACCACTGAAACAAACATAAGTGAAATCAAACTAATCATGGATATTATGAACGAAAACGAGAAAGAAAGCAAGCAACCCTNTNTNAAACCCNAATCGGAGNTCGNGGAGCTCGNGCTCGAGCAGNCGNTACTCACGNAAAGCGGCGGCTATGACTATGGCAACGGAGGCAAATGGTGATTTCTCCCGCCAGGTATTTAACAAGCACATTCCCATGAAGATAAAGCAAATACTCCTAATGCTGCCGTTGCTGGCAGCTCTCGGTGCATGCCAGTCGGAAGCTCCGCAGGTGGAAAAGACTCATTATCCCGGCATCACCGTGAAGGCCACGCTGCCCGGCCCCTCGGAGTCGCGCGCAGTGGTCGAATACGGTTGTCAGGACGACGACCGCGAAATATTCACATGGCTCGACGGCAACAGCTACGACGGCGACAACATCACCCTGTTCAACATCACCCGATTCACCGACTATCACCAGCAAGAGACGGCGCCGATGCTGTGGCTCGACAAGGTGGACGGGCTGAAGGCCCAATTCGTGTTCGACCCCGAAACTGACGCCGAGCAGGAAGCGTGGGACAAATTCCGCGCCTTGATGCAGCCCGGCGATGTGATTCTTGCTGTTCTCGGCACGGCCTCGTCTGTCAATATCTCCGACGCGCAGGGCTTGCCCAATCTTATTTCATTTTCTGCCCAGAGCTCGCTTTACGACCAGAAGATAGTAAAGAACCCCACCACCGCGACGGCGTTGCGGCACGTTCACAAGATGATGCGCATGTACGACATCGTGAAAGTGGACGACGATGGTGAGCTCCCGGAACTGTATTTCAAGCACCTGAGCGCGATGTTCCGCGTCTCGCTGCGAAACCGCACCGGAAGGCCGTTGTTCACGGGCAACACGGAGTTTACATTCATCCTGCACCCCAAGACCGACGGAAACGCGTTCATCTATGGCTTCAACAGGCTGTCGGTTGTGGGCGACGACACACAGGGCTACTCCCTGGTGCAGAATTTTCTCAGGGAAGAGGGATTTGTCACAAACGAGGTGTCGCATTTCGTTAATTCCATTGGCGGGGAACCGCTCGAAGACGGCGAGGATTACGAATTTTACGCCGTGGTCTACCCCTACCTGGGACACGAACCTGTGGGCGACGCGTTCACGATCGAGCTCTATACCGGTGTCAAGTCGGGCTACGGCGTGTATGACAACGTGAAGAAATACTCCATCACGCTCGACCATTTCGACCGTCCCGTGGAAGCCGGCCTGCGCTACTGGTTCAATCTCACGGCCATGGACGACGAAAATGGCGAGCCCAAGCTGGTGCTGACGCGCACTCTGGGCAATCAGGACTGACAGGTCTGCGCTATTCAATACCCCGTCCGTGAAGAAAGCGTCCGTGACATCGCCGGCTGTCGAGCACATGCTCGCACTGCTGAAGGCTTCGTTATGGCAGACTCCCGACGGGGGCCTGCCATCTGAGGTTTCTCCGGCCGGGTGGGATGAGATCGGGACAATAGCCGCGGAGCAGACAGTGGGAGCCCTCGTGGCCGACGCAGCCCTGCGCTTGCCCGCCCATCTGCGCCCGCCGAAAGCATGGATGCTCAAGGCCTACTCATTATTGGAGCGTAACCGACGCACCCACGCGCTTATGGATGAATGTGTGGCACGGGTGGCCGACGTGCTGCGTGCCGCCGGAATAAAGCCCGTGCTTCTCAAAGGTCAGGCCTATGCGCAGGTCTATCCCGAGCCCTTGCTGCGGCAGTGCGGCGATATCGACTTCTACGTGGGGGCGCACGATTATGCAAAGGCGTGCCGGGTGGCTGCGGAGCAAGGGTGGGAGTGCATGCGGAAGTTCGACCCTGAGGCAAAGCACTATGAATGCGCTTTCAGAGGCGTGAGTGTGGAGCTGCACCGCATCGCGGGGAAAATATACAGCCCGTCGGCCGACCGTCTCTTTCAGCAATGGAGCCGGCAGCAGCTGGAATCTACCGCGTGCTGTATCGACGTCGGCGGTAGCAGCGTCGACGTCCCGGGGCCGATGTTCGATGTGGTGTTCGTGTTCATGCACCTCTATATCCATTTCCTCACGCAGGGCATAGGCCTTAGGCACCTATGCGACTGGGCCATGCTGCTCCACGCCCGGCACAGCGACATCGACGCGGCCGAGCTCGTGGCGCTGCTCCACAAATTCAAGCTGCTGCGCGGGTGGCGCTCCTTCGCGCCTGTCGCCGTAGACTTCCTGGGGCTGCCGCCGGACGAATGTCCGCTATATTCGCCGCGATATCGCCGTGTGGCCCGCAGGATAATGTCGCACATCCTCGCCGAGGGAAATTTCGGAAAAGCCAGGCAACGCCGGCCGGCCTACCGCAGGAATTTCCTGCTGCGCAAGGCATCGTTTTTCCTGCATTCCACTTCCCTGTATTGCTCAAAATTTCCTTTCGGCCCCGGGCAGGCTGCCCGCGCCTACGCCGAATATGTAGTTAAAGGTGCGCGACGCGCCGCCAGGCAGATTTCAGGCAAGATATGACCGGCCACATCCTCGATTTCGCGCGCGGATTTCGTCTGCGCATAGCCATGAACGCATACGCCGGCATCATGCGCGTGCTTGCCGGGCTGGGCTTCGTGGCGTTCAGCAAGCGAGCCGTCGATATAGCCACAGGCGCCGTGCAGGGCCACATGCCTGTGTGCATCGCCCTCCTTGTGGCCGCTGTTGTGGTCGAGCTCGTGTGTTCGGCCGTGTCGACACGCAGCTCGGAGTTGGCCGAGGCCGGGTTGCAGAGCCGGTTGCAGCAGAAACTCTTCTCCACCGCCCTCTCCGCCGGATGGAGCGGCCGGGAGGTCTACCACTCCGGCGATGTGATGTCGCGGCTCACGGAAGACTGCCGCGTGGCCGCCGAGTATCTTGCCCGCACGGTGCCCGCGCTCATCACGGCGCTGGCCCAGTTTGCCGGCGCCTTCCTGTTTCTGTGTCTCTACAGCCCCCTGCTGGCGGTGCTTTTGGCGTGCATCCTGCCGCTGTTCATCGTTTGCGGCAAGATGTTTTTCCGCAGGTCGCGCTCGCTCACCCGCCGGCTGCGCGACATCGAAAGCCGCCTGCACGCGACGATGCAGGAAAGCCTTCAGCACCGCCTCCTGCTCATCACTTGCAGGCATGTGGCCGCCACCATCGATGTCGTAGCTGCCCTTCTGAAGCAGAAACGCACGATTGTCAGAAAGCGCTCAGATATCTCGGTGTTTTCACGCACGGCTGTTTTCACCGGGTTTGAAGCCGGTTATCTTGCGGCGTTCCTGTGGGGAATCAGGGGCTTGCGCAATGGCTCCGTGTCCTTCGGCCTTATGACCGCCTATCTGCAGCTCGCCGGGCAGATACAGCGCCCCATGGCCGAGCTGGCGCGTCTGCTACCCGGTGTTTCCCGCTCTCATGAAGCGTTCGCCCGCCTTGCCGAGCTCTCGTCGCTGCCCGCACAACCGCTGCCGGAACCGGGCACACCGCTCCGGGCAGGGTCTCCTCCGAGTGTGGCATTCAGAAACGTCTCGTTCTCCTACCCGGATTCCGGCGAAAATATCCTTGACGGATTCAACCACGTTTTTGAAGCCGGAACCGCCACCGCCATCGTGGGAGCCACGGGGGTGGGGAAGAGCACACTTCTGCGCCTCGTGCTCGGTATTCTCAGCCCCCGCTGCGGCGAGGTCGTCCTCACTTCCCACGCCGGCGAGGTGGCCGTGTCGTCCTCGACGCTCGACTCCATCATATATGTCCCACAGGGAAACAGCCTTCTCAGCGGCACCATCAGCAGCAACCTCAGGATAGGCAAGCCCGATGCCACGGAGCAGGAGATGAAGGAGGCGCTGCACGCGGCCGCCGCCGATTTTGTATTCGACCTGAAGCACGGCCTGCTCACACCCTGCGGAGAGCATGGCGACGGGCTCAGCGAAGGTCAGGCGCGGCGCATAGCCATCGCCCGCGGCCTTCTCAGGCCCGGCTCCATCCTGCTGCTCGACGAAATCAGTGCATCGCTCGACGAGGCCACCGAAGCGCTGCTGATGCAGCGCCTGTCGGAGAAAAAAGGCGCCCACACCATTCTGATGGTCACCCACAGCAACGCAGTCCTGCCATATTTCGACCGCGTGCTGCGCCTCCCTGTGGGCTGACACGAGGCCACCTGCGGCCGGGCCGAAAGGAAAAGGCGGGGCTCCTTGAAGAATGTCTTAGAGTAACTATTCAGCCAATTGAGAAAGAACGCGCTCTCCGGCGCGTCGCTTGTATTCCGTTTTTGAGGGGGCGGAGCTCCTGCCCGCGATTTCCGGTGGAGCGTCGCAAGGGCTGAGGAATGTCGGCATCTATGGCGGAGCCTCGGAGGCGATATTATTTTAAAAAGTCGTGTGAGAAAACAGCGCATCTCCGAAGCGCGGGAGCCTTTTGGGNTGGTNCCTCAGGCCTCGCNGNGCTCGACCTGAGGTTNAGNAACGTCGCGTCTCCGACGCTCTTTANCCCCGATTNTCAGCTCTTTATANAATTCTCTGCGCCTTTGCGCGAGTTTTCTCCCATATACAAAGCTAATACGCTGAATAGTTACTCTAAGAATATTTTACTAACTTTGCGTTGTGGGACGTTTAGTACATACGATTATCCGACTGTGGCCGGCCAGGGTGGCAATGATTGCTGCCTCCGTGCTGGGCGCCTGCCAGGTAGCGGTGGCACGTGCACCGCTCGACTCGGTGATGACAGTACTCGCGGAGGAAATCGACAATCTCCCGCGCTATACCGCTGCAAAGGAAGAACGTATCGAAGCCCTTCGCAGGTCTTACGATGAGAGCCGCCACGCCCGTGCTTTTTCCACAGCCCGCGAATTGTTTGACGAATACATTTATTATCAGTCCGACTCGGCCTATGAATACGCCGTGCGCATGGCGTCGATAGCCGACAAGATGCAGGACAGGGCGCGCATGTCTCAGGCCTATCTGGCCTTTATGAAGTGTTTTTCGTCGAACGGCTTTTTCAAGGAAGCCGGAGATATGAACCGAATAATAGACCCGTCGCTGCTTTCGCGCGACGACACGCTTGACTATCTCCGCACATGCGCCACATTCTATCAGAACCTGGAGTCTTACGCAGGGGGCGCCGGTACCGACCTCGGTAAAATCTACAGGGAGAAGCGCCTCGGCTACGCCCACGAGCTTTCGGCGCTTGCCGACACCAACTCCTACATCTGGCGCCAGAATGAAATAACGCTGTCGCTGGTGGAGAATCCCTCGCCCGAGAAGGAGATAGCTGCGCGTTCGCAGCTCATGCGCCGCTACAATCTCGACGACCACGAAAAGGCCATTCAATACTCCTTACTGGGCCATGCCCACCTTGCCTTGGGCGACAGGGAGGCGGCCAAGTACAACCTGGCCCTATCGGCCATCCACGATATACGCGGCACAGTCCATGAAACCACTGCGGCAAAGATGCTGGCCGAGATAATTTTCGAAGATGAAGACGACCTTAATCTTGCCCACAGGCTCGTGCATAGGGCATTCGACGACGCATCGTTCTACAACTCGCATCTGCGCCGCGACGAGCTCAGCCGCACGATGCAGCTTATTGATTCGGCCCGTTTCCGCTGGCGCAGCAATCAGTTGTGGCTGGTGGGAAGCGTGCTCATAGGCTTCTTCCTGTTGTGCGGTATCATCTTCGCACTCTTTGCCAAGGTCAAGCGCCGCAACAGACAGATTGAAGCCGTGAACAGCGAGCTTAAAGAAAAGAGTGAGGCTCTGGGTACGGCCCGAATGGAGGTCGAGACCGTAAATAAAGAGCTTGAAGCCACCATTCAGCAACTCAAAGAACTTTCTGAAATCAAGGACCAGTATATCACGCAATCGCTGTATCTGAACACCGAGTTTGTGAACCAGGTGGAAGACCGTTGCAAGAATGCCCTGAAGCTTCTGAAGGAGAAAAACTATAGTGAATTGAAATTCCTGCCCTTACGTATGGGTATAAAAGAGGAGCGGCAGCGTATATTCCGCTCCTTTGACAATGCTTTCCTCCAGCTGTTTCCCAACTTTATAGATGAGTTCAACAAGCTGTTCAACGACCGGGACATGATACGTCTTGGCGAGAATGCCGAGCTGCCTATGGACGTCAGGATATTTGCTCTCCTGCGCCTCGGCGTGTCGGAGCCGGCCGATGTGGCCCGATATCTCAACCTGTCCACCAAGACCATCTACGTCTACAAGACAAAGCTCAAATCGAAGTCGATTGTCGACAATGACGTTTTCGAGCAGCGCATCATGGCGATACCCAAGCCCTGACGAGTTTAATTTAAGTCTTAAATGGTTTAATTTATAGCGCGGCGTTTCGGTGGAAATAAGCTGTAAAACAGCCTTATATCCTTTTATATCTGTTTAATTTAGTTTAAAATCATTGTGGCTGGTTGCAAGAGGTGATAATTTTGCGGTGCTGGAATAAATACCGGAAAACACTAATTAATACCATCATAATGAAAAAGAGAACACAAAGCTATCTCTGCAAGACCGCCTTCACCCGAAGGCTTTTCATGGCAGTAGTCGGCCTTATCCTGTTGCCGATGTCCATGGGCGCGCAGATCAATCTGACGGGTACCGTCATCGACGAAAACGAAGAGCCGCTGATAGGCGCTTCCGTTAAAGTAAAGGATTCAGCCCAAGGGGCCGCCACAAATATTGACGGCAATTTCTACATCCCGGGTGTCAACCCCAAGGCCACCATCGTCGTGAGCTACATCGGCTACAAGACGCAGGAAATAGCCGTTGGCGGCCGCACGGAAATCACCGTGGTGCTTCACGAAGACACCGAGATGCTTCAGGAAGTCGTGGTGGTGGGCTATGGAACAATGGATAAAAAAGAAGTAACATCTACCGTGGCCCATATCAGCTCCGAAGATTTTCTCGCATCGAGCTCGCTGGACCCCACCATGATGATTCAAGGCAAGGTTCCGGGCGTGTCCATCACCAATACAGGCGTGGGCGACCCCAACAACCAGGCCTCCATCCAGATTCGCGGCGTGTCGTCGCGCGCGGCAGGTCTTGGTCCACTCATCGTGATCGACGGCGTGCCCGGCGGCAACCTCACGAACCTCAATCCCAACGATATTGCCAGCTTCGACATTCTTAAGGACGGCGCCGCAGCTGCCATCTATGGCACACGAGGCTCTAATGGCGTAATTGTTGTGACTACGAAGAAAGGTGCCCGCGACGGTGCGGTGCACACAACTTATATAGGAAGCGTCACGGCCAATGTGGCAAACCACGAGCTCAAGATGCTCGACGCGGCCTCCTACCGCGAGCTGCGGGCAGGAGCCGTGAACGGTGTGGACCTTGGCGGCAACGACAACTGGCTCGATGCCGTGACCCGCACCGGCTGGGGCACGTCCCACACCGTGAGCATCAGCGGCGGCAACGAGAAGACCAACTACCGTGCCACCGTAGACTACCGGACACAGAACGGCGTTGACCGCTACTCAAACCGCGAAGAATTCGGCGGACGAGCCTCCATCAACCACACCACCAAGGGTGGCTTGTTCACCTTCTCGCTAAATATTGCCCCTCGCATCATCGAACGAAAAGTGGCTTCGTGGGACGTGTTCCGCAATGCGCTGGAAGCCAATCCCACCACGCCCATCTGGGACGAAGCACGTGGCCAGTACACAAACTTCACCGGCCAGACCGCGGGCTACAACCCCGTGGAAATGATGGCCCTCGAGGACAATAAGGCCACCACCAAGTTGCTCGAAACCGATGCAACGGTGAAACTCAATCTCCTCCCCCTCTTCGCCAAGGATTCGTGGCCCTCGCAGACCCTTAACACGCAGGTGACCGTGGCCGACCACGAGGATTCCAACTTCAACTACTGGTTCCGCCCGTCCACCTCCACGCTGGCCCAGAACAACGGCTACGACGGCGAGGGCTCCCGCAGCTATTCAAAGGGTTTCCAGCGCAGCCTCGAGTGGCTCGTGAACTACTCCGGTTCGTTCAGCGGCAACAACATCAAGGCCATGCTGGGCTATTCCTACCAGTACAGCCAGTACTCCGGCGTCAATGCCGAAAACAAGGATTTCCCCAACGACGGCCTCGGGGCCAATAATCTCGGCTCGGGACAATGGGCCGTGGAAGAAGGCCATGTGGGCATGGGTTCCTATAAGAACGATTGCAAGCTCATAGCATTCTTCGGCCGCGTAAGCTACGACTGGAACGGTCGCTATATTGCCACCGCCTCGCTGCGTCACGAAGGCTCTTCGAAATTCGGCGCCAATCACAAGTGGGGCAACTTCCCGGCTGTGTCGCTGGGCTGGCGTATCTCGCAGGAGCCTTTCATGCGCGGGATAGAGTGGATCGACGAAATGAAGATTCGCGGCGAATACGGCGAAACCGGCAAC
>WFLX010039524.1_pt1 | contig 13915 bp, 14 predicted proteins | sample 4967041 | NCBI WGS metagenome assembly WFLX01 (sample SAMN12857096, study PRJNA449069) | gut metagenome | isolation source: stool from male and female vole | host: Microtus ochrogaster | place: USA:Florida | collected 2017
AATGGCGTCAGCCCTTTATTTACAAGGGTTAACGCCATTTTTCATTTTTCTGACTTTGTACTATTTCGGGGCTTTTGTCATGGCGATGATAGATTTAAGTTTCTTTAACATTATTATTTCCGTGTCCAGCCTGTGGCCACTGAACTCGAACGGGTCTTTGACACTTTCAAAAATAATTCCGACTACAAAATGACATCTATCTTCATAAAGAATTTGCTCCAATAAAATATATTTGTTATATTTGTAACCACAAATAAAGATTTTTTTCTCAGAAACAAAAATTCTCCAAGATATATCAATTCATAAACATAAAAATATGAAAACTAATCTTATCTTAACTCTCAGTTTTGCCCTTTTGACAATCGGGGCATCTGCTACCGTACCCTTCCAGAAAGGTATTACACCTCCTAAGGGACATAATGCAATATCTAACTCTTCAACGTCAACTTTCTTGAAAGCAATCCCTGCACCTCAGACAATGATCAACGAAGATTTCTCGAAATTCTCAGGCGGAACAATCGACTCTCCGGGTGAAGAAATAGCATATGAAGGCGGATATTATATTCCTGAGGACCTTACTGCAGAACCTGGATGGACTGGAGGAGGAGTGTATCCGGCTGGAGGCTCTGTCGCACTTATGACCCGAAGCAATGACGATCGCCTAGGATTCATCTCTACTCCACCATTGCCGCTTGGAGGAACAGCTACACTTACGTTTTCAGCCCGATGCCTTCCAGGATATTCCGGTGGTTCACTTTGGATAGCTCTCTGCGATGACTATTACGGGCCAGGAGAGGATCAGGCTGACCTTTTGTTGACTGATGAATGGAAAACGTACACTATCGTGGCTACCCATGCCGAACTTGACGAAAATTCATATTTCCAAATACAAGCAGAAAACAATTACGTACAGATAGACGATGTCAAAATTGACCTCGTACGCGACCGTCTGCCCTCACCTTATCCAAACAAAGCCATCAATGTATCCCCTACTGAATTCATTGCCTCTTGGGATGACTGTGGCGCACCACTCTACCGATTGAACGTCATATGCCAACGTCCGGATGAAAATCCCATTCATGGCATGATATCGGAATCTTTCGATGGTATTAACCTTAACGCAGACAACAAGACCATTGACATTACCTCACCTAACTATCCGACAGGATGGGAAATAGACCTTTCAACTCATGGTCAACAGGATATGAGCANTGCAGAGAACANCTNCTTTTCAGCTCCACAATCTCTACTATTCGATGCAGAGGAAGATGTAATTACATCTCCCGAGACTCNCGNACCTATTGACGAATTCANATTCTGGGTGAAACCTTCACAGATGGATGATGACGACTACGGTATGTCGCTCCTAAGGGTTGAAATATACCATTCTCTCACTGAAAAATGGGAGAATATCGCACATCTCCCTGCAATGTGGATGGAAAAAGACGGAGACTTCTATTCATTCTCAAAAGATGCCCNTGATGAAGATGCCACACGAGTACGCATATNAATGANACAAAAAGGTAANGTAGTTTTTTACATCGATGATGTTGAGATCAGTTACTCTTCGAGAGGAATAACTGAATACGTAGTGAAAGACCTTGATTTGGAACAAACTGAATTCACCGTAACTGGCATAGATCCTGAATATGATTACTCCTACTATGTACAGGCTACAGACGGTGAGATTTTATCCGAGCCAAGTTATGTGGTTTGGGTAGACGGAATCACTGGGCTGAAGCCAGAAGTACTCGAGCCTACAAATATTACCCCTATTTCATTCACCGCCAACTGGAAGAAACTGGGTCACGCCACTAAATATAAGGTTGAGACAGACTGCATAATTAGGGCTAATAAAGATGAGCCCGGCACAGTAATTCTTGAGGAAGATTTCAATATGATTGACGGCGAAGGAAATTACTGGATGTCTCCATTCAATTTCGCAGAAAATGGTATGGCAAACACTGGATGGTGCGCAACACAACCTGCATGGAAGCCAGGCATGGTAGGCACCACTGGGACTTCATGGTATGGAACAGCAGGTCTCGTTGTTTCTCCAGCACTAAATCTATCAGGAAATGCAGGTCAAGGTTTTGATGTGGAAGCAACTGTAGTCACTACTACCGACGGAATTACTGATTACGAAGGGAATACCATTGAAGAAGGTGTTTTTGTTATGGTACTAAACTCCATCGACGACTCACAGGCTGTGACAGCAGCCCTTATCGAGACCCCAACCGTTGGCTCGCACTCTGCAAGTGTTACCGTACCCAACCCGGAAGGAGCAGATCTATCGAATGTAGTCGTAGCATTTATGAACAAGACAGGAACGCCATTCTATGTTGACGATGTCAAGATAATCCAAAATCTCCGTAAAGGAGAGGAAATATCTGTACCCTTCTCCGTCCACTTTACAGATGCCACATCTATCACTATAGATGGTATCCGCGAAGGCTCCGACCATTCTTACAAAGTGACTGCCTCCACAAACAGAAACTATGTAGATTATGTGTCAAATCCTTCTGATTCCATGACCGTATCGACAGGAACTGTTGGGGTTGGAATAATAAATGCTCATCCAAAAGGCACTGCTATTTCTATTTCNAAAAGACAACTTGCTGTGAATGCTCAGGGTGATGANGAAATAAAGGTGTTCTCTGCTTCCGGAATTACAAAAGCAATATCCAAAGGAAACATGCATATTGAACTTGAACCGGGCATTTATGTTGTGAAAATCGGGAGCACTTCTTCAAAAGTTATAATAAGATGATAAATTAAAGGTTTTATTATAAATTATCATGAGGGCGTATCATAAGTCAGATTATGATGCGCCCTTTTTCTGAATTGATTTCTTTTTGGAGTTTGACAAAATCTGAAAATTCCAATAAGAATTTCTTATTTATTTGCAGATTTTAGATAAAAGTATTAACTTTGCAAAAGGATTGAGGCTTTAACATTCCAAGCCTTATTATCCTATAAACTTTTTTAGCATTAACAGGGGTGTCTTGCATCTTTGAATGCAGGGCTGAGATTAAACCCTATGAACTTGATTCGGATAATACCGACGAAAGGAGGCTTTATGAAACTTATTGTAAATAAAAAGGAATTCATCTCGGATTCCGACCAATTGACAGTAGCAGAACTGCTCAATGAAATTCAGTCACAGACAGCTGGCGTGGCAGTGGCGGTAAATAATAAAGTGGTGAGGAAAGCAGACTGGGAGTCTATTATGCTCGCCGAGGGAGACCAAATTACCGTTATCACTGCAGTTTGCGGCGGCTAATGAAACTCATAGCCATCACATCCCCCAATTTCTGGAACGGAGAATCTGATGCCATCTGCCGTCTTTTAGACAGCGGATGGACACGCGTGCATATACGAAAGCCACAAGCATCCAGAAACCAAATTGCAGAATTGCTGAAACAAATCCCCAAAGAGTATTATCAACTAATCTCACTTCACGATCATTTCGATCTTGCAATTGAATTGGATTTAGGTGGTGTGCATCTCAACCAAAGGAATCCCCTCCCACCGGATGGATGGAATGGACTAATCAGCCGAAGTTGCCACTCAATTGAAGAGACAAAACAATTTGCATATCTTGATTATGTGACACTCAGCCCCATATTTGACAGTATATCCAAACCGGGATATGTAAGTCGGTTCTCTACAGAAGAATTGAGTAATGCAGACCTAAACAATATATATGCGCTTGGAGGAGTGACCTTTTCAAAACTTAAAGAACTTAAAGAATTAGGATTCTCAGGAGCAGCCATGCTCTCTGAGGCATGGAAGACAAAAATGGAAATACTTCAACTTATCACTCATACAGACGAAGGTCTTGAAGATGCACTCCGCGGGGGATGCCGATGGGTGCAATTGAGAATGAAAGATGCATCAGATTTTGAATTCACAGAAATGGCAAACCGAATACTTCCTTTATGCCGCAACTATGGTGCAACTCTAATCTTTGACGATAGAGTAAATCTTGTAGAGACACTCGGAGCCGACGGAGTGCATCTCGGCAAAAAAGATATGCCGGTAGAGGAGGCAAGGAAAATTCTTGGACCATCGAAAATCATTGGTGCAACAGCCAATACTGAAGAAGATATGCTCAAGGCTTTCTCATCAGGAGCAAACTATATTGGTCTTGGACCTTTCCGNTTCACTACTACTAAGAAAGGACTCTCNCCNATTCTTGGTTTGGAGGGATACAAAAGAATAATGGCTTATTGCAANCAAAAAGATATCAACATTCCAGTCGTAGCAATCGGAGGAATCACTCTTGATGATCTNNGNGCATTACGGGAAACTGGAGTAACCGGAGTTGCAGTTTCCGGTCTGATATTAAATTCCAAGGATAAAGAACAAACAACAAAATCAATCATAAACATATGGAAAAACTGACAATCGGAGGACGNGAGTTTTCAAGCCGTCTTTTTATTGGCACCGGAAAATTCAGTTCCAACCGCATCATGAGGGAAGCGATCGAAGCATCAGAATCTGAGATGGTGACTGTTGCACTGAAACGAATTGACACCGACAATACCGAAGATGAACTACTCAACCATATCTTACGCCCAAATATCCAGTTGCTTCCAAACACTTCTGGCGTTAGGGATGCAAAAGAAGCTGTGTTTGCTGCCCAACTCGCAAGGGAGGCATTTGAGACCAACTTCATCAAGCTTGAGATTCATCCAGACCCACGCTATCTACTCCCAGACCCTATAGAGACCCTTAAAGCAACTGAAGAATTAGCAAAAGATGGTTTTATAGTTCTCCCCTACATACAGGCTGACCCGGTGCTTTGCAAACGTCTTGAAGATGTCGGCACATCGGCAGTGATGCCATTGGCTGCCCCAATAGGCACCAATAAGGGAATCGTAGTCAAAGATATGTTAGAGATAATAATTGAGCAAAGTTGCGTACCGGTAGTGATTGATGCTGGACTCGGAGCACCCTCCCATGCTGCGCAAGCGATGGAGATGGGGGCAGATGCAGTATTGGTGAATACAGCCATTGCAATAGCCAATGATCCTGTGGCTATGGCAAAAGCATTTGCAAAAGCAGTGGAGGCTGGACATGAGGCATATTGCGCAGGTCTTGGAATAGTGTCGAATGTGGCTGCAGCAAGCAGCCCGCTAACTTCATTTCTTTCATGATGTTTTCAGATGAATTATCCAATTACGATTGGGAANAGACTACCGAGCAAATAATGTCGAAGACGGCTGCTGATGTTGAAAGAGCANTGACAAAGAAACGTCTTGACATTGCAGACTTCATGGCTCTCGTCTCAACAGCGGCTACCCCTTATCTTGAACAGATGGCCGCCTTAAGCCGCCATTATACTCAAGAAAGATTCGGAAAGACAATTTCGATGTACATTCCTATGTATATCACTAATTCATGCACAAACTCATGCGTATATTGCGGTTTCAATCATCATAATAAGTTCGAGCGAGTGGTGCTTTCCATGAGTCAGATAGAAGATGAATGCAAAGCAATAAAAAGACTGGGACCTTTTGAAAATCTGCTCTTAGTGACAGGAGAAAATCCGAAAATCGCAGGACCGGACTATTTGGAAGAAGCACTACGCACTTGCCGACCCTACTTCAATAATCTTTCAATGGAAGTTATGCCTCTAAAAACAGAGGATTATGAAAGATTGACNCATGCCGGTCTTAATGGAGTGGTATGCTTTCAAGAGACCTACAATCGGAACAAATATAAGACATATCATCCGGCTGGAATGAAATCTATTTTTGAATGGAGGTTAAATGGTTTCGACCGCATGGGNATGGCAGGTCTGCATAAAATTGGAATGGGTGTATTAATAGGTCTTGAAGACTGGCGCACTGACGTGACAATGATGGCACTTCATCTGCGCTATCTTCAAAAGCATTATTGGAGGTCACGATTTAGTGTCAACTTCCCAAGAATGCGTCCTGCTGCCGGGGGTTTTCAGCCAAACGTTGTGATGAGCGACCGCGAACTCTGCCAACTTACTTTCGCTTTTCGCATCTTTGATCATGATGTGGATATTTCTTACTCCACAAGGGAATATCCTACATTCCGAGATAATATGATGACACTTGGAGTGACTTCAATGAGTGCGGGATCTAAGACTGATCCGGGAGGTTATTACACTTATCCGCAATCACTCGAACAATTTTCTGTAAGCGATGAGAGAACTCCAGCGGATGTAGCAGAGGCCATCCGGAAAGGCGGCTATGAAGTGGTTTGGAAAGATTGGGATAAAGTATTCGACTAATATGGAAAGATATTCACGTAATATGGAAAGATATTCACGCCAGATAATGCTTCCTGAGATTAGCGAGGAAGGACAGAATAAACTTGCCAAGGCTTCGGTATTGATAGTGGGGTTAGGAGGCCTCGGCAGTCCGGTTTCCTCCTATCTTACAGGTGCAGGTATCGGCCGAATCGGTCTTTGCGACAATGATACCGTCTCAATTAGCAACCTTCATAGACAAATTCTTTATAGTGAAGACACAGAAGGACAATTAAAGGCGCAGATAGCATATCGACGTCTTTCTGAACTTTCTTCCAAGACAAGATTTGATCTTTGGGAAAATGGACTGAATGCTGACAATTCTCGAGATATGATCTCAAGATATGATCTGATCATAGACTGTACGGATAATCATAAGACACGATATCTTATCGAAGACACTTGCCGGGAACTGGGCAAAACTTGGATACATGGAGCCATCGGAAATTTTGATGGAAGAGTATCAACTTTTACTCCCTCAGGAATTCGCTATTCAGATCTTTATTCTGATAAAGAGCTTCTTATAAATATGAAGAAATCTACAGGGGGAGTAATAGGACCGCTACCCGGGATAATTGGTTCTATTCAAGCAGCGGAAGCAATCAAACTAATATGCGGATTTGGAGAGACACTTGTTGGAAAGATTCTGACTTTAGACCTTAAAAATNTACAATTTAACGTATTAGACTTATGACATCTAATAAAAAATGGAGCGAAGAGGCTTGGGATGCTGCTCTTCCTACCATAAGAAAGATATTTGAACTTCCCTTTGTAGTGGAGTTGGCAAATGGGATTCTCCCAAAAGAGAAATTCCTTTTCTATTTGGAGCAAGACTCTATATATATTGAAAACTATAGCCGCGTTTTGGCTCACATTGCTTCTCGTCTCCCCAAACAAGAGCAGACAGTTGATTTCCTAAAGTTTGCTACAGACGGTTTTGCAGTTGAAAAGATCCTGCACGAATCATACTTAGGCACTGAAGCCAGGAAGGCACTTCCAACTCCCACAACACTGCTCTACAATTCTTATGAATCTGCAAAATGTCTCAGTCCGGTTGAGATAGAAGCTGCTTCTATACTCCCATGTTTCTGGGTGTATAAGAAAGTTGGAGAAGAAATTATGATGAATTGCAGCAAAGAAAATCCATATTTCCATTGGATAGAGACCTACGGAGATGAAACTTTTGCCGAATCAAACCGTAGGGCAATCGAAATATGCGACGAATTGGCATGCAATGCTTCCGATGACATAAGAAGTCAGATGACGGAGGCATTTGTGATGGCAACAAAAATGGAATGGATGTTTTGGGATAGCGCTTACAATATGGAAAAATGGAAAATATGACAAAGACTTACAATAGGGTAATGACTATTGCCGGAAGTGATCCAAGTGGAGGAGCCGGTTTGCAGGCTGATATCAAGACTATATCTGCATGCGGATGCTATGCCTCTTCTGCAATAGTGGCATTGGTAGATGAAAATACGGTGGGNNTATATGGGGTGTTACCNGTTCCTGTGGATTTTGTCGCTTGCCAAATCCATTCTATCCTTGATGATGTAGGCACAGATGCCGTTAAAATAGGAATGCTCCATTCTGCCGAACTTATCGAAACTGTCAGAAAGACTCTCGACGAATATCCGGGAATCACCAACATTGTGCTTGACCCGGTGATGGTGGCAACTTCCGGAGACCCTCTATTGGAAGCTGATGCGGTGGCGACACTTCGTGATGTTTTGATTCCCAGAAGCCGTGTAATCACACCGAATATCCCCGAAGCAGAAGTGCTTCTGAATCGGAAGATTTCAAGTCAGGAAGAATTGCCGGAAGCCGCGAAAGAATTGTCACAATTAGGGGCATCCGTTATGCTTAAGGCAGGACATCTGTCTGATGAAAAACTCACTGACATTTTCTATAATGCAGAGACTAATGAGNCAATCTTTCTGGAATCAAAACGTATTGACNCAGTCAANACNCATGGCACCGGATGTACACTCTCTTCTGCCATTGCATCTTTTCTCGCAAGGGGAAACTCACTGAATGATTCTATCAGACTCGCCAAGGAATATATCTCAAAAGCCATCGAATCAGGAGCAAACTATAAGATTGGGAAAGGTCATGGCCCGGTAGATCATTTCTATAAAACAAGCGAAGCTCCCTTATAAATTGGGAGCTTCGTTAATTTTTTATTTTCCGACCTTAATATTAGGATTTATTCTCAGAAGTTCTTGAATGAAACCATTTTCATCTTTGGGAGATATTTCCAATGGAGCAAATGATTTTAAAAACTTTCGATCCTTGAATCTTATAGCGATTCTATGTGTCGATAAAGCGGCAGATGACAAAATGCTATTGACAGGNTTGACACTTTCTATTTCCTCTATTGGAAACCACTGCCATTTATAAAGATACCTCACTCCCATTTCATTTCCTCTAATTGCATATTGAATACTATTTAAAGTCAATACAACAATCGTGCAAAATAAAATAGCCAAAGCAAGCTCAACCCAATAACCCGACTTGGTCAATATTGGAACGAGCAAACAGCAAATGAAAATAAATGGGATTAGAGCATAAACCCACCAGTCCACTCTCGACTTAAAAATTATATTCTCCATACTCTATATAACAATTATTATATAACAATTATTCAAATTCCCATCCCATCATGCTTTGGAAGGGCTTGGAAGACTCTTTAAGTCTTAAGAAGTTGACGTCAGGTAAAGATCCGTCTTCTTTGCGTGGCAACAACAGTTCTGATGCATCCAGACTTTTGAAATCATCTTGGTCTATTGTCATCGCTTCATCAAATGAATTATTAGATAGACTGCTTTGACTCAAACTTATATTTATGCAGTCAGCTCCATTTTGAGTAGGAAGATATGCTACATTGTTTGCCAAATAATGCCCATACCCCTCTACATCAACGGCTTCTTGAACTGATTTTCTATTGACCATGTTGAAATTTCGTCGATTGCAGTAAGCGGAATTATTTACGAAATTCAATCCTCCAAGGTGATGATTAGCATAAAACCCCTGGTTCTTATTGGCATATGTTATACAGTTCCTTATTATATTTCGAGGAATCTCGGCAGGGACATTTGGAGAATGTTTCATTCCATAACCTCCACTCTTNATGCCAGTGCCATCTCCACGACTTATCATCTCAGCATCGTAGCCGTTTTCCCATGCCCAACATTGCTCTATGACAACTGGGGCATAATTATTGATCAGATCAAATCCATCATCACTGTTTCTCCAAGCTCTACAACCCCTTAGAACATTTCCTGTATCAGATTCACTCTTAAGATGGAATCCAAAACCATCACAATTGCCACCGCGTGCATTGCCTGACACAGGATCGTAGTTGTTGTAGGCATCACAGTTCAACACAAGATTATTACTTCCCTTTGTTGCATAAACTCCAATACCCATCCCATCGTGCATATTGACGTTTTCAATAATGCAATTATTTCCTCCGAAAAGCCCTATATTTATGCTTTGGGAATGCCCAGTCTGAGTGACCTGAATTCCAACGATGTCAAAGTTCTTTAGATGCCAGTAATTTCCAAGCATGTCGAATCCCATTATGCGGTTGTCNGTTTTGATTTCAGAAAGATCAATCACAACTTTCTCTCCNGGATAGCCGCAAAGAGTAATAGGCAACATAGACGATCCGTTTTCTGAAAGATAGAATACACAATCATATATATTGCTTTCACCCTTCACCTTCATGATGNNAGCAACTGACGGACGATACGTTCCCTCTCGCAAATAAATTGTAGTGCCGGCTTTAGCCTTATCAATAGCAGTTTTGATATTCAGTAATGGAGCATCTATAGATCCTGAATTTAAGTCACTACCCGAAGGAGAGACATAGTAATCATTTGCACGCAAAGGCAATATGCCGGCAAATGCCAAACATATCGATAATAACAAATATTTCATGAAGTATTTATCCATAATTTTTCAACTTTTTCTCTTCACTTGTATTGGAATTTTCAATTTCTTTCTTTCCGCAAATTTAATATTAATTTCCCAAATCCGCAAGTGATTGATGTGTCATTATTGCCACTCNCTTGNGGGAAAAGCAAAAGCGTATGTTGGTTTACAAAGTTGGAGCGATTTTCGGTATTTGTGCAATTGAGCATTGTGGGTTGTAGGCTCTTCTTGTTATATGTTATAATAAAATCAGCTAAAATCACACTGTAGTGTGATTTTAGATAGAAATTAAATAATATTTCTCCAATTTTTATCCAAAATCACATTGCAATGTGATTTTGCTTGCAAGTTTTGAATTTTTTTATTAAATTTGCTCTCAAATCACAATGTAGTGTGATTCCTCATTATGAAAATATCAGAATTGGGAGAATTGATAAAGAATCGGCGCAAAGCGCTTAAGATTGACCAGAGGACGCTCGCTCTTCTTGCTGGCGTCGGACTTAATACCGTAGTTGCAGTAGAAAGAGGGGAAGGAAATCCTAAGATCTCAACTATTCTATCTCTTCTTGATACAATGGGACTCCAGATAAAAATTACTTTAAAAGACTAATAGGCAATGCGACAATGTAAAGTATTGATAAATAGCAAATATGCAGGTATAATTACTGAAACTGACAATCCACGTGAATACGTGTTCAAGTATGATGCGGAATATCTTCTCACAGAGACTGAACCTATTTGCGTTGCGATGCCTCTCCGGAAAGAAGAATATAGATCTCCTTTTCTTTTTCCCTACTTTGCCAATCTTCTATCCGAGGGTTCAAATCGAGATTTACAATCAAACTACCTTCATATAGACAAGGAAGATGATTTCGGGATTCTTCTCGAGACTGCCCAATATGATACAGTAGGAATAGTTACAGTCAAGCCTATATAAGAACCCGTCTGCTATATTAGTGGACTTATTGTCATTTACACTGGAACTACTCATCATCTGAACTCAAAAACTTAAAGAAATGATTGATATAGACAGATGTCCTTCGCTTTTAATTGAAGGCCATACTACTTATTCAAATAAAGCACTTAAGGATCTATTTGACGGAAAAGTAGTAAGCCATATCCTCGGTTTTTCATCTCCCAACTCAAAGGATTCTACCACTTATACTTCCATCAAAAATGCTGGAAGATTATCGCTTTCTGGTGCACAATCAAAATTTGGATTNATCTTAGACAATNACAATTGCCTCCAATACTCNTTAAAGGATACTCAAAGTGCTTTTATTCTTAAACCAAAACCNNTAGGATATCACCTAATCNATCATGAACAATGCGCTGCAAATGAAAACCTTACTATGCAGATGGCATCTCAAGTATATGGAATTGAGACTGCACATAATGGACTATGCTTTTATAATGACGGTCAGCCGGCATATATAACCAGACGATTTGACATACACGAAAATGGGAAGTATGCTCAGGAAGATTTCGCATCCCTGATGGGATTCAGTAAAGATAACGGAGGATCTGATTACAAATACAACAAGGGAAGTTATGAGGAATGTGCAGAAGTAANACGAAATAATNTTAAGGCAGCCACTATAGACATCNTTCGCTTCTTTCAAATAATTCTTTATAATTNCATTACACTTAATGACGATGCGCATCTAAAGAATTTTTCTCTTATTAAAAGGAATGGAGAGTATAGACTTTCTCCTGCTTACGATCTTATCAATACATCTTTACAAATCTATGAGCCAAGTCTTTTTGCTCTAGAGAAAGGTCTATTTAAAGAAGGTATGTATCTATCTGATACAAGACATATTACATATAAAGATTTCATGGAATTTGGCTTGAGAATAGGACTGCCCCAGAAATTATGCATGCAAGAGCTTGTTAGATTTTCAAAGCCAAATAAGGAAGCTGATCAGATTATATCCAGATCTTTTCTATCTTCAGAACTAAAAGTATCTTACATGGATAGTATGCACTATCGGCAGTTTATGATTCGTCCGGATTAATTGTAAGTTTTTAAACTATTCAAGTTTCGCTTGTTAAATTATCTTGATTCGCAATTTATGAGTGCAGGAACTGCGCTTATTCTCTGCGGTCTCCGGGCGTGCGAAGCAGCCCGAAAGCCTTCGTGTTCTTGCAAAAACCGAGTCGCGAAGCTTTCCAAAAGCATGGATCCTCTGCCNCTTTGCGCCCTTTGCGTGAGATTTTAAGAACTTGCGAAAGTNNGTTAGAAATCAAGATTTAGATATGATTTGAATCGCTCTATAGAAGTGTTAATTATGAGAGATTCTGGAAATTCCGTCTCATTCAGAAGTTGGGGAAGATATTCATAATTTGCTATATCAAACGATATATGGGCATCGCTGCCAAGTATGACTGGCACCTCATATTGCTTGCAAAGCTTCAATATCTCGATATTATTGCCTCTTGCTGACAACTTCTTGCGTATCGGTTTCAGACTGCTATTATTGATTTCAAGAAGAGTATGATGTTCTTTGGCTGCGAGCACTATAGGCTCAAAATCTAACTCAGCCGTTCCATCTCCCGGATGGCTGATGATATCAATATACGGATTACTGATGGCTTTTATCATTCCCTGCGTATTCTCCTCTCGCCTACCCCAATTATAACATAGCGAATGAATTCCGGCAATCTTGAGATCGAGTTTTGACATTAATTCATCGTCCATGTCAAGATTACCCTCTCCATCCAAAATGTTGATCTCCGCTCCCAAAAGCAATTTCACACCATACATTTCTCGAGGCACTACATGAAGATTGCGGAAATAGATTGGATCGCATGTCCCTGGAATGCCTGAAGCATGCTCAGTTATACCTAAAAGTTTAAGTCCTTTTTCTTTTGCAGCCATAGCCATTTCCTGAATGGTACTGATTGCATGGCCACTGGCAATAGTATGAGTATGTACGTCGAGTTCTATATTTTTGAAATCCATAATGTATTATCTTTTCAATGCAAAATAACTAAAAATTGACAATTGCACCTATGACACCGTTAGGGGATACTGTTTGGATGTCGGCTTTAGGAACAGTATTCGTGCTATTATTATAGAATCTAATGGTAGCCTTTCCATTCTCGTCAGGGACTACCTCCGGATTCCAATATAGAGTTCGTCGATAATCTTTCTCTATTGGCATCACTGAATAATCGGGAGAATAGAATTCTTGCGGTGTATCATATCCATGTATGCTCGTCTTTCGTATACCCTTACTACCATCTACCATTATTTTTCCATCCGGATAAGTCTCTATCAATACAACACAACTATATATTTCGGCAGCCTTACTTGGAGCAATTCCGACCCAGCAATATTTGCCTTTTAGATGATCATATTCGCTTATTGATATTGACTTTATTGACTCTAATCTTATGCTCTTGTATCTGTAGTAATCTTCTGGAGTAGGACCTGCAATTCTTTCATAGTCCACTATTACTAATGGACTTTTATGCTTATATATCAAATAATCCTCCCCACACCCGTCATCGTATGCTTTTGTAAATTGTGGATTCAATTTCATAATTATCTTGTGTATGTCACATCCGACATCGATATATTCTCCTTGATCCCTCAAAGTATTGACTTCTTCGTCAACATCATAATAGGCAACAGCCCTTTTACGCGCTTCTGTCCGGGCATCATCAAGCCAGTTGACCTTA
>WFLX010387514.1_pt1 | contig 13912 bp, 10 predicted proteins | sample 4967041 | NCBI WGS metagenome assembly WFLX01 (sample SAMN12857096, study PRJNA449069) | gut metagenome | isolation source: stool from male and female vole | host: Microtus ochrogaster | place: USA:Florida | collected 2017
ACGTTACGGTCGACGGCCACGAAGCCGACCTTGACCTTGGCCACTACGAACGCTTCACCAACGTAAGAACCTCGCGCGCCAACAACATAACCACCGGCCGCGTTTACCAGAGCGTAATCGACAAGGAACGCCGAGGCGACTATCTGGGCAAAACGGTTCAGATTATTCCCCACATCACCGACGAAATCAAGCGCAACGTCAAGCTGCTCGGCAAAACCGGCAACTACGACTTCGTCATTACCGAAATCGGCGGAGTTGTCGGCGACATTGAATCGCTTCCCTTTCTGGAGGCCGTTCGCCAGCTGCGCTGGGAACTGGGAAGCGACGCCTGCTGCGTCCACCTGACCTATGTGCCCTTCCTCGGCGCCGCCAAGGAGCTCAANACCAAGCCCACGCAACACTCCGTTAAGCAGTTGNAGCAGCTGGNCATACAGCCCGACGTGTTGGTTCTGCGCACCGAACACGACATTCCGCAGGATATGCGCGCCAAAATAGCGCAATTCTGCAACGTGGCCCCCGATGCGGTTGTTCAGAGCGCCGATGCGCCGTCGATCTACGAAGTGCCGATGAGAATGCACCGCCAGCACCTCGACGACATTGTTCTTCGCGTCTGTCGCGTCGAGTCAGACCGCCAGCCCGACCTTAAGGCATGGCACACCTTCCTCGAAAAGCTTCAGTCGCCCAAAGATGAAATCAAAATTGCCCTCGTCGGCAAATACGTTGAGCTGCAGGATGCCTACAAGNCANTCAACGANTCGCTTTTCATNNCCGCGACCTATCTCGACCGCCGGCTGAAGCTAACCAGTATCCACAGCGAAAAAATCAACGACTCCAACGCCGGCGAGCTGCTCGCCGGAATGGACGGCATAATAGTTGCCCCGGGTTTTGGCCAGCGCGGCATCGAGGGCAAATTCGCCGCCCTGAAATGGGCCCGCGAAAACGATGTGCCCACATTCGGCATCTGCCTGGGCATGCAATGCATGGTGATTGAATTCGCGCGCAACGTGCTCGGACTGAAAAACGCCAATTCGCGCGAAATGGACGCCCTGACCCCCGACCCGGTCATTGACCTTATGGATGAGCAAAAAAGCGTAACCGAAAAGGGAGGCACCATGCGCCTGGGCGCCTATGACTGCGCCCTGGCCGAAGGTTCACTCGCCCGCAAGGCCTATGGAGGCGCCGAAATCATCAGCGAACGCCATCGCCATCGCTTTGAATTCAATTCGCGCTATCGCCGCGACTTCGAGGCGGCCGGAATGCGCTGCTCGGGCGAAAATCCCGACACGCGCCTGGTTGAAATCGTTGAGATTCCCTCGCTGCGCTGGTATTTAGGCACGCAGTTCCACCCGGAATACTCATCGACCGTAGTTGCGCCCGGTCCGATATTTCTCGATTTCATAAAAGCCGCCATAGACTATAGAAACGAAAAAAACAACAACATCAAATAATGGATAAAAACACATTGACCGGCGTCCTGCTCATGGGCGCAATCATATTCGGCTTCATGTGGCTCAACAAGCCCTCGGCCGAACAAATCGAGCAAGCCCGCAAGGAGCAGCAGGAGCAGCGCGCCGATTCGCTGCGGCGCGAAGAAAGCGCCCGCCAGGAGGCCCTGACCATTCCCGAAATCACCGCGGCCGACAAAGCCGCCCTGCGCAACGGCCTGGCCCTCTATGGCCGCGAAATGGCCAACGGCGTGCGCGGCGTAAGCACCGACTCTTACGAACTCATCCTCGAAAACGACTCGACTATTGCCGGCGTAATCAAAACCGCCAACGGCACTATTGACGTTAACGACGTTATTGCAAACAGCGCCGACGCCGACCAGCTGACCCGCGCAAATGCCGCCCGTGCGCTCAAGAGCGCGATTTCAGATTTGCAGCGCTACCGCAACTTTGCATCGCACCTGAGTGGCACCGACACGGTTATCGGCATGGAAAACGACGTCATAGCCCTCGAATTTTCGAGCCGAGGCGGCCAGATCAGCAACGTTATCCTGAAAAACTACGACTGCTATATCAACCCCGACGACACCACCAAGATTCAGCTATGGCAGGCCGACACCAACTCCTATTCGTTTACCCTGCGCTCCGATAGTGAAAAATTCGAGTCGTCGCAATTCTATTTCACCCCGGTGATGGAAAACGACTCGACGCTGCTGATGAAGCTCGACCTCGGTGCCGGCGCCTGGTGGGGCATACGCTACACCCTGCCCGAAGCCGATGGCTACCGGGTGAAGATGGACGTTGTTCAACACGCCATGCAGTCGGCCGGAGTGGTGCCCGCCGGAGTAACAACCATGGAGTTCAACTGGCACCAGAAAATGGCCCGCTTTGAACGCGGACGCGTTTATGAGCAGCGCAACTCCGCCCTTTACTATAAAGAGGCCGGCGACGACGTAGAGAACCTGTCGGAACAGAAAGACGCCGCCAAAACGGTTGATGTGCCCGTTAAATGGTTCGGCTACAAAAACCAGTTCTTCAGCTCCATACTGATTGCCGACGAAACCTTCAATGCCGGCTCGAAAATCGTTAGCGAAGACCTGTCGGACAACCTCACCTTCCTGAAGGCCATGACCACCACCGCCCAGGTCAACTACTCCACCTCGCGCGAAGAAGTTGCCGGCTTCAATTTCTATCTGGGACCGAACCTCTATGCGGAGCTGCGCGACATGGACCGCGTTGACTCCGAAGGCCATCTCGACCTGACGCGCGTTATTCCGCTGGGCTGGAGCCTGTTCCGCTGGATCAACACCGGAGTTATTATTCCCGTGTTTGGCTTCCTGAGCAAATATATCGTCAACTACGGCATCATTATTCTGCTGCTTGCGTTCCTGATTAAGGTGGTTCTCTATCCGTTTACCTACAAAACCTACCGCTCGCAAGCCAAAATGCGCCTGCTGGCCCCTGAAATCAAGGCCATCAACGAAAAATATTCCGCTCCCGAAGATGCGATGAAAAAGAGCCAGAAAACCATGGAGCTCTACACCAAAGCCGGCGTCAATCCGATGGGAGGCTGCCTGCCGATGTTGCTGCAGATGCCAATTCTGGTTGCCATGTTCTCCTTCTTCCCCAGCTGCATAGAACTCCGCGGCCAGCAGTTCCTCTGGGCCAAAGACCTTGCCGCCCCCGACGCCATAATCTCATGGACGGCGAATATTCCGATTATCTCATGGCTCTTTGACTATCACCTGAGCCTGTTCTGCCTGCTGATGACCGCAACCAACATCATCTACTCTAAGGTTATGATGGATTCGCAGCCGGGCGGCAACTCCATGCCGGGCATGAAGCTGATGACCTACGCCATGCCGCTGATGTTCCTGTTCCTGTTCAACAACTACCCCTCGGGCCTGAGCTACTACTACTTCGTGTTCCTGCTGCTGACCATTCTGCAGACCTACGCCATCCGCCACTGGGTTATCGACGAAGACAAGGTTCGCGCCGAAATGGCCGCTAACGCCAAGAAGCCCAAAAAGAAATCGGGCTGGCTCGCCCGCATGGAAGCTGCCCAGCGCCAGCAGCAACAACTGATGCGCGAACAAGCTCAAGGTAAAAACAAGAAAAAATAAACCTGACGTGGATAAAAGATATTCCCTGCGCGGAGTCTCCGCAACAAAAGAAGATGTTCACTCCGCAATACGCAACATCGACAAAGGCCTCTTTCCGAAAGCCTTCTGCAAAATAATTCCCGATATTCTCGGCGGCGACCCCGACTACTGCAACATTATGCACGCCGACGGCGCCGGCACCAAATCGAGCCTGGCCTACGTTTACTGGCGCGAAACGGGCGACCTGAACGTCTGGAAGGGCATTGCGCAAGACGCTCTGGTTATGAATATCGATGACCTTATTTGCGTCGGCGCCACATCGGGAATACTCGTCAGCTCCACCATCGGCCGCAACAAGCACCTGATTCCGGGCGAGGTCATCGCGGCAATAATCAACGGCACCGAAGAGCTACTGGCCGAAATGCGCGCCCACGGAATCGACATACATTCCACCGGAGGCGAAACTGCCGACGTTGGCGACCTGGTGCGCACGATTATCGTTGACTCAACGGTTACCTGCCGCATGAAACGAGCCGACGTTATCAACAACGCCAACATCGCCGCCGGCCAGGTTATCGTGGGGCTGGCATCATACGGCAAAGCCTCTTACGAATCGACCTACAACGGCGGCATGGGCTCAAACGGCCTCACCTCGGCCCGCCATGACGTTTTCAACCGCTATCTGGCAGAAAAATATCCCGAAAGCTTCGATGCGGCAACGCCGGCCGACCTCGTCTACAGCGGTTCGGTGCGCCTGACCGACCCGACCGCCATTGAGGGCGTCGACGCAGGCAAACTCGTGCTTTCGCCCACCCGCACCTACGCCCCCTTCGTCAAAGCCATGCTCGACGAAATGCGCCCGCAGGTGCGCGGCATGATTCACTGCTCGGGAGGTGCGCAGACCAAGATTCTCCACTTCCTCGACCCGCAGCTGAGGGTTGTTAAAGACAATCTGCTGCCGATTCCGCCGCTGTTTGAACTGATTCAGCGCGAAAGTGCCACTGACTGGCAGGAAATGTTCAAGGTGTTTAACTGCGGAACGCGCCTGGAAGTCTACGTTGACCCGACGGACGCTCAGCGCGTAATAGACATTGCCGCCCGCTTCGACATTCCGGCCCAAATCATCGGCCGCGTCGAGGAGCGCACCGACTCCCGGCCCCGCCTCACCATCACCGGCCCCCACGGCACCTTCGACTACGACGCCTAATCCCACACATAGCCTGTAGAGACAACCGTAAAATATTATTTTGCAATATTTGTTTCAGAGAATCGATTGTTCAACAATTTAGCGATTTTAAATATGACAAAGATTGAGAATGAAGAACAATACCGCTGGGCACTTGGTCGCATTGATGAACTTTTACCTCTGGTTAACGACTCCACACCCCTTTCAGATCCGAACAGTATAGAACTCGACCTACTGTCGGGGCTGGTTGCCGACTACGCTGACGCGCATTATTCCATCGGAGAGCCTTCATTGGCCGATGTTATAAAACTGAGAATGTTCGAAATGGGATTAAATCAAACGGCCTTGGCCAGACTCATTGGTGTAAGCCCATCAAGAATAAGCGAATACCTCTCAGGCAAAAAAGAGCCGACCCTTAAACAGGGCCGAGCCTTGAGCAGGTCGTTAAACATNGACGCNAACATTATTCTCGGCGTGTAACNNANCATCNNGATGGAAGTAAAGGAGATNATNNGCAANGCGNGNAAGAGGCTCAANNTTGAGCAGCTGACNCCGATGCANCANAAAATGNCNGGGCTGNCGGCCGAAACACCNGCGGTGGCGCTGATTGCGCNNACCGGCTCANGCAAAACCCTGGCCTTTGCGCTGGCTCTGCTGCCACGGGTAAGAGGCAATAGCGGCCACGTTGAAGCCCTTGTGATTGCCCCCACCCGCGAACTGGTTCTGCAAATAACCAAAACCCTTGCGGCGCTGGCCCCGCAGCTGAGAATAGTGGCGCTCTACGGGGGGCACTCCGTTCTCGACGAAACGCGCTCGCTGGAAGCCGCGGTGCCCGACGTGGTTGTCGGCACCCCCGGCCGCATTCTCGACCATATCGGGCGCGGACGCCTTGACCTTTATCGGGTAAAGGTGCTCGCCACAGATGAGTACGACAAATCGCTCGAACTCGGCTTTCAGGACGAAATGCGCCGCATAGTCCGCAAAATCCACGCCCCGCAGCTGCTGATTCTAACGTCGGCCACGCGCCTGGACGAACTGCCTGACTGGCTGCCGGCCCGCGGGCTTCAGACACTCGATTTTACCGACGGATCGGCCGAGCAGCCGAAGCTGAAGGAATATGCGGTTGCCAGCGACGACGCCGACAAGCTCGACACCTTAAAAAATCTTCTGCTTCGCCTGCCCCAAGAGCGCACAATAGTGTTCGTTAACCATCGCGAAAGCGCCGAGCGAGTCTACGATTTCCTGAAAAAAGCCGGCTTTCCGGCCGCACTCTACCATGGGGCTCTCGACCAGCACGACCGCGAAACGGCAGTCGACGTCTTTACCAACGGCTCCGCCCCGATACTGGTAGCCACCGACCTGGCAGCCCGCGGCCTCGACATTCCGCAGGTGCGCAACGTTGTTCACTACCATCTGCCCCTTACCGTCGAGACCCTCACCCACCGCAACGGCCGCGCCGGACGCATGGGCGCCGAGGGTGAGGTTTACTACCTCATCGGTCCAAAAGAAGAGGCCCCCGCGGGCGTAAACCCGATTTCGTTCGCCCATGTTGAGCCGCAGCAGTGGGCCCGGCCCTGCCGCACACTCTACTTCCACAGCGGGCGAAAGGAAAAACTGTCGAAAGGCGACATTGTCGGTGCGCTGACCGGTCCCGGAGGTCTCGCCGCCGACCAAATCGGCCCCATAGCGCTCCACGACCACCGTGCCCTGGTGGCCATCACCGGCGCCGACACCGCAGCCCTGGCCCAAACTCTATCCGCAGGACGAATAAAAGGCAAAAAAGTCCGCGTAACAATTCTAAACTAATCTCCTTCAAAGATATAATGGAAAAAATAATCCTTACAGGCGACCGTCCTACCGGCAAACTCCATCTCGGCCACTTTGTCGGTTCGCTGCGCCGCCGCGTCGAACTGCAGAACACCGGTCTGTTTGACAAAATTTTCGTTATGATTGCCGACGCTCAGGCCCTGACCGACAATGCCGACAATCCGGAAAAGGTGCGCCAGAACGTAATTGAAGTTGCCCTGGACTATCTTTCGGTGGGCATAGACCCGACGAAAACAACTATTTTCGTGCAAACACAGGTTCCCGAACTCTGCGAACTGGCGTTTTACTACATGAACCTCGTCAGCGTAAGCCGCGTTCAGCGCAATCCCACCGTAAAGACCGAAATCAAGATGCGCAATTTCGAGCAGTCGATACCCGTCGGGTTCTTCTGCTACCCCATCAGCCAGGCATCGGACATTACCGCCTTCAAGGCCACAACGGTTCCCGTAGGCGAAGATCAGGCGCCCATGATTGAACTTACCCGCGAAATAGTCAACCGCTTCAACCATATCTACGGTCCCACACTCGTTGAGCCCGAAATACTGCTGCCCGACAATGCCGCCTGCATGCGTCTGCCCGGAACCGACGGCAAAGCCAAAATGAGCAAGAGCCTCGGCAACTGCATCTACCTTTCCGACTCGCCGAAAGAGGTTAAGAAGAAGGTTAACAGCATGTATACTGACCCGGAGCACCTGACAATCGACTCGCCCGGACATCTTGAAGGCAACGCGCCGTTTATCTATCTCGACGCATTCTGCCGCGATGAACATTTCGCGAAATATCTGCCCGACTACGCCAACCTCGACGAACTCAAGGCTCACTATACCCGCGGAGGACTCGGCGACGGCACAGTCAAGAAGCTGCTTATCAACATTCTCGAAGAACTCCTTACTCCCATTCGTGAGCGCCGGCAATATTTTGAGCAGAATATCCCCGAAGTATACGAAATTCTGCGCAAAGGCTCCGAGAAAGCCCGCCGGACCGCCGCTCAAACCCTCGACGAAGTGCGCCGCGCAATGCACATCAACTATTTCGACGACAACGAACTGATTTCCTCGCAGGCCGCACGCTTCCGCAAATGAACCGACCGGACGAAATAATTCTTGCAATCGAATCGTCGTGTGACGACACTTCGGCCGCCGTTATCCGCAACGGACTGTTNCTGTCGAACGTAATTGCCTCGCAATCTGTCCATGAGGAATACNNAGGTGTGGTGCCNNAACTGGCATCGCGCGCCCACCAGCAAAACATCGTGCCGGTGGTCGACACCGCTCTGCGGCGCGCCGGGGTTGACAAGTCGCAGCTCTCGGCAATCGCCTACACNCGCGGCCCNGGNCTGCTCGGCTCNCTNCTNGTCGGCACNTCNTTTGCNAANGGNNTGGCNCTNGGCCTCGGCATTCCGCTGATCGACGTCAACCACCTTCATGGCCATGTTTTGAGCCACTTCGTTCGCGAAGACCCCGACGATGAAGTGCCCGAATTTCCCTATCTGGCCCTTCTGATTTCGGGAGGTAATTCCCAGCTTATTATTGTTCGCTCCGACTCTGATATGGAAATTCTGGGGCGCACAATCGACGATGCCGCCGGCGAAGCTTTCGATAAATGTGCTAAAGTTATGGGACTTCCCTACCCCGGCGGCCCCCATATCGACCGGCTGGCTGCCGAAGGAAATCCAAAGGCCTTTAATTTTGCCAAGCCACGCATTCCGGGGCTCGACTACAGCTTCAGCGGCTTGAAAACATCGTTTCTCTACACCGTACGCGACGGCCTGAAGCAATCGCCAACCTTTATTGAAGATAATCTTGNCGANCTGGCCGCTTCGATTCAGCGCGCAATCATCGAGACCCTNATGGCCNAGCTCGAACTGGCCGTGAAGCAGACCGGCGTCAAAGCCGTGGCCATAGGCGGAGGCGTTTCAGCCAACTCCGGCGTGCGCCGGGCGGTTGCCGACTTCTGCTCGGCCCATGGACTGAAAGCATGGATTCCACAGCGGAAGTTCACAACCGATAATGCCGCAATGGTCGGCATTGCCGGCGCGTTTAAATTCCGCCGCGGCGAATTCGGCAACATCGATGCCGCTCCGTTCGCGCGGCTGCAAGTATAACCCCGTTTAAAATCCCACTGACTTCAATGGAAAGAACCGCTTTTGAACTTCCGATGAAAGTGCGCGACTATGAGGTTGACTCCGAAGGCATTGTCAACAATGCGCGCTATCTGAACTACCTGGAACATACGCGCCACGAATTCTGTGCCGCTGCGGGCTTTTCATTCGCTGAAATGCGCCGCCGCAACATGTCGCCTGTGGTTCGACGCGTTGAAATCGACTATTTGTCATCGCTCGGACTGGGCGAGGAGTTCAAAAGCCTTATAAGCCTTCGCCGGAAGGGGGCCCGCTTTCTGTTTCACCAATGGATTGTTGCGGCCGACGGCCGCAAGGTAGTTGACGCCCAGGTAACGATAGTTAACGTTATCAACGGGCGCCCGAGCCGCGGCGACGAGTTTGCCGAAGCCTTCAGCGAGTATATCAGCGACGAAGAATGACCGACCCGGACCTGCTCTATAAAATCGCTTTCAGCTCAATCCGGGGCATGAATCTGACCCTTGGGCGAGAATTGCTTCACCTCGTGGGAAGCGAAAAGGATTTTTTCGACATGCCCGAAAGCAGGCTTCGCTACCTCACTCAGTCGAAAGCAACCATCTATAGCGCTGAATATCGGGCCAAAGCCCTGGAAAATGCGGCTGCCGAGCTTTCATTTCTGGAATCGAACAGAATTTCAGCGCTCTACTTCACCGATCCCCGATATCCAAAGCGCCTGCTCGAATGCGATGATGCACCTGCCGTAATCTACACCTGCGGTTCGCTGGACCTTAACGAACTCCGCATGGTTGGCATTGTAGGCACCCGCCATGCAACCCCCTATGGCATAGAATTTACCCGGAGGCTGGTTACGGATCTGGCCGAAAAAGTAGGCAACGTTGCGATTGTCAGCGGCCTGGCCTATGGCATTGATATAGCTGCCCACCGGGCAGCGCTGGCTGCCGGAGTGCCTACCGTAGGAGTCATGGCAACCGGCCTCAACAATATCTATCCGGCCGACCATCGCTCCGACGCCCGCCGCATAGTCAGCGAAGGGGGCATGCTGCTTACCGAATATGGCCACCGCACACCGGTGCATAAAGGCAACTTCGTTGCCCGCAACCGTATAATCGCCGGACTGTGTGACTGCATCGTTGTTGCCGAAAGTGCCGAAAAAGGGGGTGCCCTCATCACCGCCAATCTTGCAGCCGGCTATAACCGCGATGTATTCGCGTTGCCCGGACGCGTAAGCGACCCATATTCAGCCGGCTGCAACCGGCTGATTGCAGGCTCGGCGGCCATGCTCATCCGCGATGTCGAAGACCTCTGCCGCGCTCAGCAATGGCCGCTCAACGACTCAGCCGCAAACACCGGCTCACCTCAATTGCCCATTGAATTGAACTCAGACGAGACTCTGATTGTTGAATTCTTGACCATGAACCCCAACGCCGCCCTGCAGCAGCTTACCGCCGCCACCGGGTTCAGCGTCAGCAAACTCATGTCGCTGCTGATCGACATGGAATTCCGCGGTCTGGTGCTCGCGCTCCCCGGCGGACGATATCAGCGAGTATAAACCTTAACCTCAATAACCATATGCCACGCATTATTCCTCCCTCAGAACTTATAATCAACCCCGACGGGTCGGTTTTTCACCTTCATCTGCGCCCCGACCAGCTGACCGACCGCATCATTCTTGTTGGCGACCCGGGACGAGTTGATATGGTAGCTTCGTTTTTCGACGAGCGCACGTTTGAAGTTTCCTCGCGCGAGTTCCACACGATAGGAGGCACCTACAAGGGTAAACCCATCATGTGTCTCAGCCACGGTATCGGCCCCGACAACATCGACATTGTTGTTACCGAACTCGATGCTCTGGCCAACGTTGATTTCCAGACCCGCGAGGTGCGCGAAACCACCCGCCCGCTGACTATGGTGCGCATCGGCACTTCCGGGGCGCTGCAACCGGAGCTGACGCTCGGCACTCCGGTTATTGCCGAAAAGGCCATCGGGTTCGATGGGGTGCTGAACTACTATGCCGGCCGCAACAGTGTTGCCGACCTTGAGTTCGAGCATGCCCTGTGTGACCATACCGGCTGGAACCCCCTATGGGCCAAGCCCTACGTTGTTGATGCCGATGCATCGCTGGTTGACCGCATCGGCGGTAACGATATGGTTCGCGGCAACACCATTTCGGCCGTCGGCTTCTACGGGCCGCAAGGTCGCGAAGTGCGCCTGCACCTGGCCAACCCCGACCTCAACTCCCGGATTGAAGAATTCCGTTTCAACGGGCGCAAAATCACCAACTACGAAATGGAATCCGCTCCGCTCCAAGGACTTGCGCGCCTGATGGGCCATAAGGCAATGACCGTTTGCTCCATTATTGCAAACCGCTATAACAACACTGCCAACCCGCAATATANAAATGCCATAGCCGATCTTGTACGCACGGTTCTCGACCGTATATNATTGAAATATGAAAAGTGTTCCCCCGAATCTTTGGTGATTCGGGGGATTTTGNATATNTTTGCGGATATATAANCAAAACNATGAAAAAGAATATCCGCTCATTGTCGCGCATCTTGCTACGAGGCAAAAAGTTATGGCTCATCATTGTGCTTGTGCTGTTAATCCTGGGGGGTGCCCTGTATTTTTTGCTGAGGCCCAAACATCAGGAAGTTGTGTTGCCAAACGTTGAGGTACAGACCGTCAACACCTCCGACGTTAAAATCTACGGTGAATACGTTGGCCGCATCCGCGCGCAGCAATTCGTTGAAATCCACGCCCGCGTTGAAGGCTATCTGGAGCGTATGACCTTTAAGGAAGGTTCGCGCATTGAAAAAGGCCAGACCCTGTTTGTTATTGACCCGCGTGTTTATGAAGCGAGAGTCAATAAGGCCAAGGCTCAACTCAACAAGGCGAAAGCCCAGGCCCAGAAAGCCGACCGCGATCTCAAGCGCATTCGNCCGCTATATGAGCAGAATGCAGCCTCGCAGCTCGACCTCGACAACGCCATTGCCGCCGCCGAGAGCGCAAACGCCGAAGAAGCNGTTGCAAAAGCCGACCTCACNCAGGCCGAGCTGACATTGAGCTACACGCATGTAACGTCGCCGATTTCAGGTTATATTTCGGAACGAGTTGCCGACATCGGCACCCTCGTAGGCCCGTCAGGGGGCAAATCTCTGCTGGCAACGGTTGTTAAGAGCGACACCGTAAGAATCGACTTTTCAATGACCGCACTCGACTACCTGCGCAGCAAAGACCGCAACGTTAGCCTCGGCAGCGACGAAGAGTCCGACAAACTGACCTCCTATGTAACCATTACTCTTGCCGACGGCTCGGAATATCCCTACCGCGGCCTGGTTGACTTTGCCGAACCGCAGGTTGACTCACAGACCGGCACATTTTCCGTACGCGCCGAAATGCCGAACCCCAACCGCCAGCTTCTTCCCGGTGAGTTCACCAAAGTTAAAGTGCTCCTCGACCTGCGACGCAACGCTGTGGAGATTCCGTCGAAAGCAATCGTTATTGAAAAAGGCGGGGCCTACGTCTACGTTGTCCGCCCCGACAGCATAGTCGAAAAACGCTTTATCGAAACCGGTCCGGAGCTCAACAACAGAACCATTGTTGAACGCGGCCTCGGAAAAGGCGAAAAAATCGTTATTGAAGGCTACCACAAGCTCACCCACTCCATGAAGGTTAACCCCATTGAAGCCACAAAAGAGGAATGAAAAAGAATTTCTTTCTTCGCCATCCGGTTTTTTCGATAGTCATATCGCTNGTGATNCTGANTGTGNGCCTGATANGNCTNCNATTGCTGCCGATTGACCAATATCCGGAAATCGTGCCTCCGGTGGTTAAGATCACCGCGTCATATCCCGGCGCAGATGCATCGACCGTTACCCAGGCGGTTGCCACTCCTATCGAACAGGAACTTAACGGCACTCCGGGAATGATATATATGTCGTCGTCGAGCTCAAACTCCGGTGGCTTCACCGCACTTGTAACCTTCGATATCGACACCGACCCCGAACTGGCGGCCGTTGATATTCAAAACCGTGTAAAGAAGGCGGAATCACGCTTGCCGGCAGAAGTAGTCCAGAACGGCATATCCGTTGTTAAGGAAACTGCCAACAAGCTGATGACCATAACCATTCAGTCCGACGACCCGAAATTCGACGAGGTCTATCTGAGCAACTATACAACACTCAACGTTGTTGACCCGCTCAGGCGCATTCCGGGCGTTGGTAGCCTTACTTCAGTTGGCGGCCGCTACTACGCTATGCAGATTTGGGTTCAGCCCGACAAACTGGCCGATCTCGGAATCACGGTTCAAGACATTCAGAATGCGCTGAAAGACCAAAACCGCGAATCGGCGGCGGGCGCCCTGGGCCAAGCCCCGACCCAAGACGTTGACATCACCATGCCGATTATTGCCCGCGGGCGTCTGTCGTCGGTTTCGGAGTTTGAAGATATAGTATTGCGCGCAAATGCCGACGGCTCGATTATCCGACTCAGAGATGTTGCCCGCGTATCGCTTGAGGCATCGAGCTACGCAACCGAAAGCGGTATCAACGGCGGAGATGCGGCGGTGCTGAATCTGAACATGCTTCCCGGCGCTAACGCTATGGAGGTTGCCGAGGCCGTTAAGAAAGAAATGGCCGAGATTGCCAAAAACTTCCCCGAAGGCGTTACCTATGATATTCCTTTCGACATGACCACCTACATTGCCGAATCTATCCACCATGTTTACCGCACCTTCTTCGAGGCGCTGATTCTGGTGATTATCGTGGTGTTCCTGTCGCTGCAGAACTGGCGTGCGGCACTGATTCCGGTCATTGCGGTGCCTATTTCGCTGGTCGGCACCTTCGGCGTCATGCTGATGTTCGGCTTCTCGCTCAATATGCTGACTCTGCTGGGATTGATACTTGCTATCGGTATTGTGGTCGACGACGCCATCGTCGTTGTTGAAAACGTTGACCGCATAATGAACACCGAGCACCTGTCGCCGTTCGATGCCACGGAAAAGGCGATGTCGAATCTCGGAAGTGCGTTGATTGCCATGTCGCTGGTGCTCTGCGCCGTATTTGTTCCGGTGAGCTTCCTGCCCGGTATAACCGGTCAGCTCTACCGCCAGTTCACGGTAACTATTGCCGTTTCGGTAGTGATTTCAACCATCGTCGCGCTGACTCTGACCCCGGTTATGTGCTCTAAGCTGCTTCGGCCCGAGGGGAAGAAAGAGAATTCCAAAATCTTCAGGTTAATAAACCTCTGGCTG
>WFLX010061509.1_pt1 | contig 13911 bp, 7 predicted proteins | sample 4967041 | NCBI WGS metagenome assembly WFLX01 (sample SAMN12857096, study PRJNA449069) | gut metagenome | isolation source: stool from male and female vole | host: Microtus ochrogaster | place: USA:Florida | collected 2017
AAAGAGCCGGTGCTATGCGGGCGCAACAGGTTACTGATCTGAACGCGACTAAAAAGGCTGTTTCCGAATTGGAGAAAATTCTGGAAACAGTACAGGCTAAACTCGGTATGACCGACGGCTCAAAAGATTTATATAACGTCGCACAAATTCAGGTCTCGGCTTACAACGGCTCTCTCAAAATCTACGGAGCGCAGCAACTTATAGCCGACGGCTATGTTCCGTATCTTTTCAGACTGACGCGCAAGCGCAACCAGTGGAACGATAAAATCGCTATCGCCGAGGGAAAGCCTCGTAAGAAATATTGCGCCAAGCGCAAAGGGTGGAATTTGTACGGCTCGCTTTACACACTCGCTATCGCATCGGGTAACATTATCACTTTCTCCACTAATCCGCACTCACATCAGAGTCAAAAGGCTCTCGGCTACTCGGCTTCTCCCGATACCCTCGTTACCGACTTCACACGCAAAGACGGTACGCGAACTTTCGGATGGGGGCGTTCCTCCGTAAAACTTTCAAGCCACAATCATCCTAAGCAAATGCGGATGATACGCCTGCGCTTCGCTATCGGCTTTGCAAAGAAAGTTTACCCCGGACGCTCGCTCATAACAACCGCAAATCTTGTAAGCTCGCTCGCCGAGTTCGCTCTAATCTATAATCCCGCTCAAAACTCATGGCACTTCGGAAAGTAACCGCCATAAAAAAAGATAGCCCGAAGGCAAAGCCCCCGGGGAATGCTATCATTGAAACTGCGACATTGATTGCCCGAACTGTGCTATCACGCATACGACGCAAAGATAGCCCAAACTATGCTATCTCGCATACGACAGAGGTATCACGGTGTCTTGAGCTTGGCTTCACTTACGCTGAGAGGTGTCCGGGTCAGGTAGCTTGGTTTCACTTGTCGGTTCAGAGGTGGCTCGATTTTTTTAGCTTGGCTTCACATTGTTAAGAGGTGTCCGGGTCAGGCAACTTGGCTTCACTTATCTTTCGCAAAGTTACAAATAATTCCTCACATACACAACACTTTAACCCCTCGAAATTATGAATCTCAACAAACATAAGCCGACAATACAGTTGCTCGCCGCCATTCTNCTTATCATTGTCGGCTGCGGTCTGCTGATTACNGGCTTTATCGTGCCGCCNCCCGGCGAAATTCATAACTCCGTACTTATTGCCTTCGGCGAGATTCTGACTTTCGCAGGGGCTTTGTTCGGAATTGATTATCATTATAAATATAAACGAAATGAAAACGATTAAGAAAGGAAGCAGGGGCGACGATGTCGTAACCCTGCAACGCAAACTTNACCTTATTGCCGANGGAATTTTCGGCTCAATCACTGACGAAACCGTCCGCGATTTCCAACAAGCACACGCCCTGACGGTCGATGGCATTGTCGGTCCGAAAACGTGGGCTGCTCTCGGTGTCGGCTCTTTACCGAACACTCGGCGTATCGACAAAATCATTCTCCATTGTTCGGCTACGCCGGAGGGAGAAGATTATTCAGTTGATAAAATCCGTNATTCTCACNTGAGCAGGGGATTTTCCGACATCGGNTATCATTGGTACATCGGTCTCGACGGCACTATCTACAAAGGACGCGACGAGTCGAAAGTCGGGGCACACACCACAGGGCAGAACGCCCACTCCATAGGAGTATGCTACTGCGGCGGCTGTCCTCCGCGCTCCGTCAANGACTGGAACCGCAAAGGCAAGGACACGCGAACACAGGCTCAACGAGCCTCCCTTATCAATCTCTGCAAGGAGTTGAAAGGTCGTTATCCCTCGGCTACGCTTCACGGTCATAACGAGTTCGCTAACAAGGCTTGCCCCTCATTCAACGTCAAAAATGACCCTGACCTATGCGCCATTTAATCTTCATCGTGGCTCTCGCCCTAATTTCCGGCTGCAAGAGCCATAAGGATATTGTCAGCGACTCAACGCTTCAAATCGACAGTGTCGCTCGCCTCGAACAGCACCGTACAATCTTAACGATTGACTCTCTGATACGCAATATTGATTTTAGCTTCGATACCCTGAAAATCAATATCGAGCGACCTGTNCAATACGCCGAAGCCCCGGAGGTCATTCGCCTTACGGCAACCAAAGGGCGCGTGATTGACAGCCGAAAGTTGNAACATAATCAAGTCGAGGACTACAACCGCATTGACACGGTGGCTTATCATCAGGCAGCGGTTGAGTCATCGGCAGAACATTCGGCTACGACGCGCCTCTATAATCCGCCTTCCGGCACCGCCGTTGCGGTTGTCGCGCTTATAATCGCCGGAGTTCTCATTTTTCTTTTTCTCCGAAAAAAGTAAAAGTTTTTTCATAAATTGACAAGCGAGTTGTCCGTGAGGATGGCTCGTTTGTTTTTAGCGTTCATCTTCATTGACCCTCCCGATGCCGGAGAATGGCAGCTTANACAACCTCCTTNCGCCCTCCGAGTGTCAGCCTACATCCTCCCAACTCCGAGTCTCGTTGGTCGTAGGCTCCATAAATTCCGCTTACGACTAACGACCGCTTCGGTATGCCGGCGCGAAGATTGTGCCCTATGCTTGCCCTCCACTTATTCCTGACACCTACATTCCGCAAGACTACATTCCGGGGTCAGGCGTTACGGATCTGCGCCCCGGTTACAAACTTCTCATACNCTCCATTCCAACGCTTTTTCCCGACACCGCTCCTTCCTCACGGTGTCGGGCGCGTCTCCATTNCGGTATGTCCGGCAACCTACGCTGACTTTTCCGAGCCGTGAGGACAGGCCGCCAATCTCCGTTCTCCAGTCGGAGCGAGCCGCCATTCGCCAACATCCTCCCACCCGATAGAGGACTGATGAACGCACGGACTTTCGCCTGTGGCACTCGCTTCATTCATCGCCGAGGGCAGTAATGAAGTCGGCTGTTTTTCGACCCCTCCCGGAATGTGGCTCGCATTGTCGTTTGACCGCTCATTACCTCAGTCGCTTGCATCCCCAGTCATCGCCAACTCCGAGCATCGTAGGTCATAGGTTCCGCAAACTCCACTTATGACTTACGACCGTTGCGGACTTCGGGTCGAGAGATTGTGCCCTCCCTCTCCATTACGCTTTACGCCGCCACCCCTCCCTCCGTCGGGGGTTGGCTCGCTCCATTGCGCCTACGGTTACAAACTCTCTTTGACGGCTGCGTTTCACTTCGCTGTCAACCCGCAACCTCCACTTGCTTTTCCGAGCCGACGATGCCGGTATGCTGCGCTCCCTCCTTCAATCGCACGGACTCCATACCTGAGCCACGTTCCTTCCACCCATAGAGGATGCAGCCGCCTTCATTCCAAGCCCTCGGCAAAGCCCCGCCCCAAGCCCCGATGTGCGCTCGGCAATCCTCGCCTCCAGTTCCGGCAGAGNGCGACCNCTNCNCTTACTCCGAGCAGCCTGCGGCNCACGGCACGGAGGGGNCGGACATAGTCTTAGTGCAAGCCCTGCGACAAAGTCCTGTCGCTCCACAAGTTCCACGACACCCCTCTGTGCNGTTTGCTCCGAGTGCNNTNCGCTCCTTCGCCCTCCACGCCTACACTTCCGGCGGTCTCGCTCGACCGCCCATCGCCACATTTAACCCCTCGACTTGATTGTAAAATCTGCGTCAAGGGAAAGCGGTGCTGTCGTAAGTGTCAATTTTCCACGAATGGAAATTTGACCCTCAAGGCAGCGATTTTACCGCACATCCTCTGCATATAACGCAAGCCTTTGAGTGGGCGAGCCAAAAACAAGCCTCAGCGCGGTGGGGGGTGTGCAATGCCACTACGGGGGCAAGCCCCCGTAACCCCCAACTTCCTCATTCTTCGGTCGTTAGCAATTTCAACCCACTACAAATCAAAAATTATTTGAAGCGGGACCCTCGAAATTGCTGCAAATTTGCCTGAAAGTCAAATTTTTAAGGCACTCTAAACAGGACCCATTCTGCTCCGCAGCCCATATAGAGCGCCGGTCGGTTCTTTCCTTCCCGACACCCTCCCTCTCAGAGTGCGTTCCTACTCCGAACCTCTCCCTTTTTGACAGCGGAATAACAGCGTTTTACCGTCTTTTCGCCCGCGAAAAAGTCGGCTGATATTTGCAGGGAACACCCGTAAATATCAGATAAATCAATGCCTAATTATACATCTACCGCCAATGTCGTGCTTTCAGTCAACGGCAAGCAGGCTCAGAAAATGCTCTCGCAGCTTGAAAAGGATGCCCGCCGTCTGGAAAAGCAGATTGCGAAAGCCGCTGCCGCCGGCGATAAAGCCTCGATGAAGAAATTTCAACGTGAGCTTAATTCTACCAAGAGGATGATGGAGCAGTTGAAAGGCTCTGCCGCCACCACCGAGCAGACCCTTCGGAGGCTCGACAAGGCTTCGCCTAAGGAACTGAACCGCGCGCTAAAACAGTTGCAGCAACAACTCAATTCCATTCAGCGCGGTACTCCGGCGTGGGACGCTCACGTTGCCAAAATCCGTATGGTTAAAGCGGAGCTGCAAAAGGTAAACGCCACTCTCGCCACGCAGAAATCTTTGTGGTCTCGGATGAACTCGTGGCTCAACAACGCGCAAACGGCGATTATGGCTGTCGTTGCCGCTTTAACCGGGCTTATTATGGCAGGGCGCAAGGCGGTGCAGTCATACGCGGATATGGAGGAAACAATGGCGAACACCATTAAATACACCCGTATGACTGCCGCCGAGGTTGAAGAACTCAACGAGATCTTCAAGAATATGGACACCCGCCTTGCTCGTGAGCAGCTTAATCTTCTCGCTCAGGAGGGTGGACGTCTCGGCTACAATACCGTCGCATCAGTCAAGGAGTATGTCGAAGCAGCCTCGATTATCAATGTGGCTCTCGTGGACCTCGGGGAAGGTGCCACGCAGACTATCGCCAAACTCTCAAACATCTTCGGTATGGAACAGATGTATGGGGTCAGGGAGTCGATGTTGAAGATTGGCTCTACTGTCAATCATCTGTCGCAGAACTGTACTGCCGCCAAGCCTTTTATCGTGGAGTTTGCTCAGCGTATGGCAGGTATCGGCTCGACGGCAAAAATGACTATCCCGGAGATTATGGCTTTCGCCGCCACTCTTGACGCTCACGGTCAAAAGGTGGAGATGTCGGCTACCGCTTTGCAGCGTACCATAATGGAATTGTTCAAGCGACCTGCGGAAATGGCGAAGAAAGTAGGTCTCGAAACCAATGCCTTCATCGAAACTCTCAACAAGAGCACCACGCAGGGCGTGATGATGTTCCTCGAAGCACTCGGCAGACTGGGCGAGGACAAGGCTCTCGCTATCCTTTCACCGCTGTTCCAAGACCTCGGACTCGACGGTGCCCGTGTGTCTTCGGTGCTTTCAAACCTTTCTTCGCACCTCGATTTCCTCCGTTGGCAGTTGGGCGAGGCTTCCGAAGCGTTCCGCGAGGGTACTTCCGCCTCGAATGAGTATGCCATTTTCAACAATACCGTTCAGGCAAGCATCGACAAGGCGCGCAAGCGCGTGTCGGAACTCGCTATCGAACTCGGAGAAAAGCTTTATCCGCTTATGAAGCATATCTACACTTCATCTTCGGTGTTTCTCCGTGTCCTCAATCAGATTGTTACTTTCATCATCAATAACCGAAAGGCTATCGCCGGACTTATTACGGTTATCGCGGCTTATTACAGTTGGATTGTCCTCGTTAAGACCGCAACCGTCGCTTGGCACGTTGTTCTCGGTGTAGGAAAGGCACTCATGACGGCGTACCGCACTGCCGTAATTCTCGGTCGTATCGCTGTTATCGCTTTCACTCAGGGTGTGGGCGCGGCCACTCACGCGATGCGACTTCTCAATACTGTTGTCAAGGCTAATCCATTCGGACTTCTNCTTTCGGTAATTACGGCTGTCGTTCTTGTTGTCAAAGCCCTGTGCGACAGGACTTCGGAATACACCAAGAAGATGCGTGAAGCACGGAACACCGCCGCTGCCTTCTCCGAGGAACTGCATAAGGAAATGAAAAACATTGATACCCTTATTGGTAAACTCGAAGCCGCCAAGAAAGGCACGAAAGAGTATAAGGATATCAAGGACGAAATCATCAAGCAATACGGCAAGTATCTTCGCGGTCTTATCAACGAGCGCGGAGAGATTACCAATCTCACGGAGGCGTACAAACGCCTTGCCGCCGCTGCTCGTATCGCAGCTAAGGAGAGGTCTATTCAGACTGCCCGTGAGACTGCCGATGAAACACACCGCGACGCTTTCAAGGAACAGGCGAAGAAGTTGCAGCAGTCGCTTATTGACGAGGGCGTGGCTCTCCGTGATGCTGTACGCATTACTAACTCGGTTGTGTTCCAGTTGGAAACCACAGGAACACTGACTACGGAAATAGTCAACGAGTTACAAGCCATCAAGGGTAATGCCTGGCAAGCCAAAGGCTGGGCGGCGCACCCGGTCAACATCGTTAATGAAATGATAGGTCAGCAGACCGAATATAACGAAACAATGTCGGCTATCGACCAAATTGAGCGCGAACAAAATCCGCTTGCCTCTTACTCTCTTACCGAGTTGAACCGCATAANACCTTACCTNCGGGAAAAGGCGGCAAACAATCAGGGGGGAACTATTGTACTCGGNGTGGATAAACCCAATNCGACTACCCGGACTCTTACTGCCGCCNAAGTCAAGGACTATCTCGATGAAGCTCTTGCGCGTGTGTCGGTAATTGAAACGCCTAATCCCGACCCGGTATCAGGCAATCCCGACTTTACGCTCGATGATTACACTCCTTACGAGAGCGAGAAAGACCGTAAGGCACGGGAAGCCGCCGAGCGCAGAGCAGCCATAAAAGCCCGTAAGGACTTCAAGGAAGCCCTTAATGCCACAAAAGGTGTGTGGGAAGCTGACTCAGCGCAGAATACCTCCGAATACGCCGACGGCTTGAAGTCGTGGAGCGACTTCCTTCTCCGTAAGCACGAACTTGAAATGAAATACTACGCTGACCGCGAGGCGGTATATCAGCGGTTCAATCTTACGGAGGACGAGGATTATCAGGAACTCCTGAAGAAGAAAGCGGAGTATGAGGCTTCGTGGCTCAAAAAGAATGCCGCCCTCAAAGTCGAGGATGCAAAACGCTTGCAGCAAGCAGATGAAACTCAGGCGCAGATGGACTTCTACACGCCCGGGAATGCGCTTTATGGCAAGGAGGAAGCCTTACAACAACGGCTTTTCGAGATACGCATTAAGTACCTCAAACAGATGCAAGCCGCATATAATCAGGCTTCCGAGGATTGGCACAACTACGCCGTGCAGATTGAGCAAGCCGAAGCAGCGGAGCAGCTTCGCCGTCAGAAACTTCTCGCTCAACGTGTCGCAGAGTGGAAAAAGAAGTATGAATATCTGGAGGCGAAGAAACGCTACGACCTCGAAAATGAATTGCTCTTTGACGCTTTCGATAAGGGGCTTATCTCTTACCGGGAGTATCTGCAAGCGCAGCGCGACTTGAAAAAGCAGTATGCCGATGAATATATGCCTGAGTCAGCCAAACCGCAGGGCGGATCGGCGCATCAGGCAGCCGCGATGAAACGCGACCTCGAAATTGTCAAGTCGCTCTATGAACAGGGGCTTATATCGAAAAAGCAGTATGAGGATGCTAAGGCGCGTATCGAGCGCACCTATAACAAAAAGTCGCTCGATGCAGTCCGAAAGTTCGGCTCGACGCAGACCAATCAGTTGCTCGACATTTACGAGGCGTGGAAAAACTTCTTTGATGCAACGGAGGAAGATGGCGGCAACTGGGCGACTCGCCTTGCCGCGCTCGCTTCTTCGGTGTTCGCGGTTATGAACGCCGGGATGCAGCAGTATTCCGAATATGTGCAAGCCTGTACGGACTTGGAGGTTGCCAAAACAGAAAAGAAGTACGACCGCGAGATTGAGCTTGCGGAGGGCAACTCCTACAAGGTCAAGAAAGCCGAGAAAGACAAGGAAAAGGAGATAGCCAAGATTAAGTCCGACGCCTCACGCAAGCAGTTCGCAATGCAGGTGATACAGGCCGTGGCGCAGACTGCCACCAACGCCCTGAACGCCTACGGCTCGGCGGCGCAGGTGCCCGTAATCGGCTATATCCTCGCACCTATCGCGGCGGCTATGGCCGTGGCCGCAGGTGCTATCCAAATCGCTACTATCAAGAAGCAGCAACAGGCTTCGGAGGCGCAGGGCTATGCCGAGGGTGGCTTCACACCTCCCGGCGGCAAGTACGAGGAAGCAGGTGTCGTTCACAAAGGGGAATGGGTCGCCTCGCAGCGACTTGTCAATAATCCCCGAACCCGCCCTTTGTTGGAGGCTCTGGACTATGCGCAGCGTACCAACACAATCGGCTCTATAACAGCAGCCGATGTGTCGAGGACAATAACCGCACCGGCGGTTATCGCGGCGCAGCCGTCAGCACCTCAAACCGTAGTGAACAACACCTACACACAGGAAGCCCCGGCGAGCGACGGCAGAATGGTGGCCGTACTCGACCGCCTCGATGCCCGGCTCAACGAACCTTTTGTGACCGTGAACACCGTCAGCGGCGATCACGGCATACAAAAGGCACAGGAGGAATACGACCGCCTGATGAAGAATAAATCACCCAAATCAAAACGATAATGCAAAAAAAATGTTACTTTTGTATTTTATTATCATAAGGACAACGAATATGAGAAAAGTAATTTTGACAACTGCGCTTTGTATTATCTGCGCAATAGGCTTAAATTCTCAAATTATCGAGGTTGATTCGCTCGATAAAACTGTCACGGAACTTATCATACCAAAATGCCATACCCTTTCTTCTTCATTTGAGGGGAAAGGCTTTGATAATTTGAGAAAAATTACTTTTCAAGGCATAGATTTTCTCCCCGGTTTAACATTCAAAGCATTGCCAAATTTAGAAGAAGTAATCTTTAATGGGGATAACTTAAATATCGGTGGCGCCCAATATTGTGACTTGCCTAAATNNAAACGTNTTGTGATGAACGGCAATACTTTTGTAATCAATGGAAGCACTGCGGTAGTTCGTTGCCCGGAGTTCGACACATTTGAAATCAACGGACTAATCACTTATTCGGAAATGTATGACCCTTCGGACTCTCCAAAATTCAAGGGCTATACGGGTGATTTTGCGGTACTTTACAATGGCAATAGTAAAATGATAAAAGCGACTCCTGCCACTGTCGTTGCCAATAATCCCCAATATATTGCCACATTTACACGTCAGCTTTCGCAAGTTGCAGACGCCCTCTCACAAGCTGAAAACAATAGCAAATATGCAGGTCGATTTATTTGGTTTAATTCTCAATTTGAGGATTTAGCAAAGCAAATGGGTGTAGAGTCCACCGCTTATACCAAAGCATATAGAAAGGCAAAAGAAAATCCGGCATTTTGGACTAAACTTGAAACTTTACAACACTCACCAGCTTACGCAACTGACACTGTTACANTTAAATTTACATACCAATCTGCAACACAATCGGCACTTGCAAAAATTCGTCAGCGTTTTAACCTTGATAGTATTGCTGGGTATGGCGATGATATTTCTAAAATCAAGAACCTGACCTATTGGGTTCATGATTTAGTACGCCATGATGGAGGTTCTTACAATCCATCTGGTCCGAAAACATTAGCAAATCTCGTTGACTCTTGCAAGCTGTATGATCGTGGAGTAAACTGCCGCATGATGGCAATAATGCTTACNGAAGCGTTACTCGCAGAAGNTATTCCGGCNCGCTATCTTACTTGTCAATCNAAAGATTATGACACCGACTCNGATTGCCATGTNATTTGCGTAGCATGGTCTGANTCTCTTAACAAATGGGTTTGGGCTGACCCAACTTTTGCAGCTTTCGTTACTGATAAAAATGGGGTAATGCTCCACCCTGGCGAGGTTAGACAGCATCTTATGGATAATGAAACACTGATACTAAATGAAGATGCCAACTGGAACCACGAAGAACCTCAAACTAAGGAAGATTATCTTGATTATTATATGGCGAAAAACCTGTATTTCATCACCGCCATAACAGATAATCGACAAGCGCCAGAGGGAGATACGTTACAATCAGTTTTTGTAACACTTAGTCCTGTGCGTTCAAACTATATAGGTTCGCAAATAATTACCACGGATTATTATAAGTTTTGGCAATCCCCTCAATAATTGTCTTTTTACAAGCCTATTAAAATAAGCACCTTTGCAGACACCACTGTAAAGGTGCTTATTTTATGCAAATCTACGTCAACAACAGGCTCGCGGCCTTGAAGCAAGGCACTTCGTTTGAGTATGTTTCCGAAAACCGCTTGTTTTCAGGAAGCGACGGCTACACGCTGACAATAACCTTTCCGCTCAAAGATTGTGCGGAGAACCTTGCAATCTTCGGGCACATCAACCGTGCCGATGTCGCGGCGCAAAAGGTTATCTTCGACTGCGAGATACGCGACCGGGGCTTCTACAAGTTCGGCTCTATCACAATTACGGAGATTTCCGAAAGCGAGGTCAAGACNCAATTCNTGGAGGGTCGCTCCGAGCAGAACTTTGACAATAGTTTCGATAAGTATTACATTAACGAACTCAACCTCGGTGCGCCCTCTATCCTTTATCCGTCGCAGATTACCCCGACTAATGCGTGGTATCCGTCCTTCAACAAGAACATCTGTGTCGCCCTTCCGTGGGTAAACGATTATTCCGGCAACATTCAGAACCTCGCCGACTACAATGCCGATACAAAAAAGTACTCGTGGAATACCGACTGCCGGGGGCTGTCGTGGCAGCCATATCTCCTTTATATCACNAAGAAGATATGTGAGGCTGTCGGCTATTCCTGCGACTTCTCGAAGTGGGAAGAAAAGGAGGAATACAAGTATCTCCTTGTCTGCAACACGCTCCCTTATGCGTGGGACACGTCAGAGTTCGCGCGGGCACTTCCGCACTGGACGGTTGCGGAATACTTCGAGAAGTTGGAACTTTTTCTCGGTTGCGAGTTCTCTATCAATCACCGCGCCCAAACTATCGGCTTTGAGTTTACCACCGCCGCACTTGCTTCGNTCCCTCCGGTGCTTCTCGACAANATCGTTGACGAACACTCTGTTGAAGTNACCGTAGAGGACGACAAGTGCGAATACTCGGAAATGAAGAATATCGTTTACAAGGAGTGCGACCATGAGATGTGGAAGTTCTACTCGTGCGACTGGTTCATCAAGGCGAGGGCGGAAGGAGCCGTCAGATACAAGTCAATGTCGGAACTGCTTGCNGCAAACCGNAACTTTGCAACTTGGAACGGATCGACCCAAAGAGGTTCAAACCGTGACAAGTTGCTCTATGCCGAAGACATCGACGCTTATTTCATCATCCGCTCACTCTCCAAAGAACTTGTNGAGAAGCGCACCGGTTGGACTCCCAACCTGTATAAATACAAGATGGAACTGCGCCCCGTCAATCTTTTCGGCGGTCGTATNATGGACGACTCCGAAGACGCAGAGGAAGTGGAGATTGAGTTCGTTCCTGCGTGGATTGACGAGACTGAGGATAAATATGGACGTTTGCTCTTTCTCTCTTTCTCAGGGTACGATGAGAACGACTCAACGACCACTTCCACAAGAGTAGACCCATACACACGAAAAAAGGAGATTGACGAAACGCTTTATCAACCTTTCGCCCTCCAAGCACTTGCAGCAGGGGAGAAGACAAAGAAAGCGGAGTACTACGACCGAATTTATATCGCGTGGTGGGATGGCGCAGGAATACCGTACAACGGTCAACTGCCGCATCCTTATGTGGAGGATGTCGAAGTCATGCCCGATTGGAGCAACTTCTTAAATCTGCATTTCTCTATGCGTCTGAATAACTGCCATCTTAACCGCCGCCGGGCTGTTCATAACATAGACGTCAAGCAGAAGATGAACTTTAAGTTTATCGCAGACACCATCCCCGACCCAAGAGCCGTGTTCTTCATCCGGGGAAAGAAGTATGTCTGCGAAAAAATAACCGCGACATTTACCGAGAACGGAATGTCGCAGTTACTTAAAGGTATCTTCTGGCCCATCACTGACTAAAAGCCTTTGCCCTTCGTCCGCTCATAGACAACCTCCTTTTGGCTGTCGCAGTTGGTTATGCGGAAGTGGACGGTGCAGCCTTTGGGGATGTCGGAGGGGAGTTTAGCCGCCAATGCCGCTATCACCGCATCGACGGTGCTGAAACCGATGTCGTTTACCTCAGCCAAAATTTTACCCTTGAAGTAAGCGCGTCCATAGACCATCATCTTCTTGGAGAGTCGGAAGAGTTTATCTTCCGGCTCTTCAACGTCTACCGCCTTACCTTGTTTGCTTGGCTTGTCGCTGAAGAAGATGAAGTCGATTAGCTTTGCATTGAGCGTCCACGCGGGAGTGAAGTCAATCTTTACATAACCTCGTGTCACTCGGAGTCCGTGGCTATGGTTCATACCAAATGCCACTTCGTAAAGACTGGCGTCGCAATCGTTCTGAGCGATAGTGCCCCAAGTGTGACGGAACGTGTAGACGCAGTAGTAATCTTCCTTGTTCATCTTCATGTCCTCGCAAATCTTCTTTATGCCGGAGTTTGCGTTGGCACTGAAACTGTCGGAGTCGCAGTATCTCTTGTGGAATGTGAACAGGTACTCATCATCTTCATCGGAGAGATACTTCTCGAATACCGGCTTGATGAAAGGCTCTACACGCATCTCTATGTAGGCTTCATCTGCGCGGCTGTGGCGGGTCTTGGCTCGCTTGTAGCCAATCACGCCATTGTGGTAGTCGCTCTTTTTGAGGTTGTAGAGGTCAACCGTGTTGATACCTCCGAGACAGAGGACGAGCAGGGCGACATCGCGACCCAATTCCGGAAGCGAAGACAGCATCTTCGTTTCGGGGAGGGGACGATTGAAGAACTCACGGCAAGCCTCCGCACTGATGGCTCGCTGAGCCGCTTTATCCGCCTTGGGTATTCTGACTTTCATCCACGGATTGAACTTAATGCGGATAAGGTCTCTTTCTTCATCGTTCAACTCCACGAGTGCTGCCTTGAAAATCTGACGGACACAAACCGGATACATTTCCTTAGCCCGATTTGTGAGGCTCATGCTCGCAATCCACTTATTGAGCACGGTCGAACTGAGTTGTGCGAACTGAATTTGAGTAGTCCCCAAATATCGTTCGAGGTGTGCCACTGCCAACTTGTAGTTCTTGGCATTGCGGCATTGACCGTTGCGCTCCATGCGTTGAATGTGGAGTTTTGCGTACTCGCTGAAACTCTCCACCGAAGCATCGCTCGTCAGATACTCGATTACCTCTGCCACCGAGAGAGCGGAGACATCCTTACGGTTGAGCATGTCTGTGTACTTGAGTATCATGCGCGAGCAATACTCAACTACCACCGGGTCTTTGAACTCACCCTTAGCGGTGATCTGCTTCGGGCTGATGATTTTGTCAGTCTTGATGTAGCCCTTCTCAGTGTGGTGTCCGATGCGGATGTAGACCGGGTAAAAACCGTCGGCTCTCTTTTTTCTTACAACTGCTTTGATTGTAGCCATTTGCGTTACTTTTTTTGGTGTCCGTTTCGGTGTCCGTTCGGTGTCCGTTCCCTATTTTCAAAAGTGTCCGTTTTTTGTCCGTTATTGGCGTAAACTTGGCTCGTTTTCTGCGGTCAAGTGTACGAACCCCCTTAGAACAACTTAGGCTGTAACCGTCGATTTAACAACGAGTTACAGCCTAAGGGCTTTAAGTCTTGGGACTTTCGATTAGTCCTCTATTGCAGCCTGCGCCGCNGCGACGCGGGCGATGGGNACGCGGAAGGGNGAGCAGCTTACGTAGTTCATGCCGAGTTTGGCGCAGAACTTAACNGAGCTGGGTTCNCCNCCGTGNTCGCCACAGATNCCNACNTTNAGNTCGGG
>WFLX010288404.1_pt1 | contig 13911 bp, 13 predicted proteins | sample 4967041 | NCBI WGS metagenome assembly WFLX01 (sample SAMN12857096, study PRJNA449069) | gut metagenome | isolation source: stool from male and female vole | host: Microtus ochrogaster | place: USA:Florida | collected 2017
CCTAACAGCCTGGCCACCCCGAGCGCCATGAATGAGTATCCGGCGAAGTCCCCATATATCTGCAGCGAGTAGAAGATGCTCGCGAGGAGATTCGAGCTGCCGGAGTATTTCGCGGGGTCGGCGTAGACAGTGTCGACATATACGCCCAGCCGGTCTGCAAAGGCGACCTTGAGAAACATTCCCCAAAGTAGATACTTCAATCCCGATACAGCGCGGCTGTAATTGAACGGAGGACATCGCTTGATTTGCGGCATCAGCTCCTCCGCCCGGCTGATAGGGCCGCAGAGTATCTGAGGAAAGAAGGCCACAAACAGCATGTAATCGCCGAAGTTATGCTCAGCGGGAAACTTGCGGTAATAGACATCCCACAGGTATCCCAGGGCCTGGAAGGTGTAGAAAGACAGCCCTAAGGGCACGACCCACCGCAATGCAGGCGCGGCGGCATCAATGCCGATCCACTGCAGCGCTGAAGCACCTGCATCGGTTATGAAGTTGAAGTATTTGAACACTAACAGCGGGCAGAGTGTGAGCAGCGCCCCGGCCCATATGATATACTTCCTGCACCCGTAGGCCCTCTTATTCTCGATTATCCGGCCGAAAATATATGTTATTGCCGTGACCCCGAAAAGTATGAGCGTGTATGGCAGGCTCCACTGTGCATAAAGGCCGTATGAGACAGCCAGGAGGAAATACTTGGCAGCAGCATGGCCATGCCGATGTCGGCCCAGCCGGTCGAGAAGCCAGTATAGAGCGAAAATCAGCGGAAACAGCCAGACAAACTGAAACGAATTGAAAATCATGGCATATCTTCAATTACGGCTCAAGATTCCAATCTCATTAAATAATTATTCCAGGGGAGCTAAATTTGCTTTTCCGCTTCAATATGTGAGGATTTTTCAGAGGGAAGCGAGTCAGCGGGGGCCGTACCCGGGGGCGAAGCGGATGACGCGGGCCGGGACACCGGCCATCACTGCGCCGTCGGGCACGTCTTTGATGACGACCGCTCCGGCTCCTATCAGGCAGTCCTTGCCCAAGCGGTGCAGCCCGGTCATAATGGTGGAACTGATACCGCAATAGGTGTATTCCTCCGCCACAATGGAGGCTCCGAAATTGCACCCCGTCGAAAGGAATGTGCCGCGTTTCAAGAGGACATGATGGGCTATGTTGACACCCATGCTTATCATCACGAAATCCTCAAATTCGGTGCAGGGCATGATATTGGTTCCTAAAAGGATATAGACACCCTTGCCGATTTTCACCTCCGGGGAGATGTTGACAGACGGATGTATGTAATTAGGAGTCTCGTAGCCTAATTCGCGGGCCTTGGTCAGGAACTTCACACGCAGGCGGTTATTGCCCAAGGGACAATAGATGGCCTCTACACCATGGGTTTCCTTCAGGGTCTCCATCATCGACACGGGGCCCAATACCGGCACGCCTCCGCAATGTTTCTGCTGCGCCGCAGGGTCGTCATCCAAAAATCCGATCACATCAGCCCCCGCTTCTCGCAGATAGTTCAGATATACCTCGCCATATTTTCCGGCGCCAATTATTACGCTTTTCATACTTTTCATTATTAATTTGTGCCGTCGAAGGGGACCATTGTCGCCTCTCCTTCAGCTGATATGCCTTCGCGTTTGAGGACTTTCATTACCGTCATCCATATGATTTTGCAATCGAGCAGGAATGAGATGTTGTCCACATACCAGACATCATACTCAAACTTCTTGGTCCATGTGATGGAATTGCGCCCGTGCGTCTGCGCCCAGCCTGTGATGCCGGGGCGCACCTCATGGCGGCGTGCCTGTGTCGGCGAATACAGGGGCAGATAGTATGTGCGCAGCGGGCGGGGGCCGATGAGTGACATGTCCCCTTTCAGTACGTTCCACAGCTGGGGAAGCTCGTCGATGGAGGTGGAGCGCACAAATTTTCCGACCTTGGTGAGCCTTTGCGCATCCGGAAGCAGTTTGCCGTCGGGGCCCTTCTCGTCGGTCATAGACTTGAACTTGACCACCTTGAAAATCTTGCCCCCCTTGCCGGGGCGCTCCTGGAAGAAGAAGGCGCCCGCCCCCTTGTTGGCGAAGTGCAGCCAGAGCGTCACGACCGCCAGCGGCACGCTGAGCACTAACAGAGCGCTCCCGGACACAACGATGTCAATAGCGCGTTTGAAGAAGTTTTTATATGGTTTCACTGGAATAGTTTCTATTTATCGGGTGAGGGTGTCGGCGACTTTGTCGACGGTGTAGTTGGCGAGGAGATAGGCGCGTCCTTTGGCGCCCATTTCGCGGATGGCTTCGGGGGTCATGCGGTCCATGTTGGCCATGAACCGGCCCAGGTCGCCGTTGAGGCACCACAGGCCGAACCCTGCCTGCTCGGCTTTGCGCCCCTGGTCAGTGTTGGGGTCGGTGGCTAAAAGCACCGGCATCCCGGCCTCGAGATAGCTCAGCAGCCGCGACGGGAAATTGGGGATGGTGAAACGCGGATCCAGAAATATCAGTCCCACATCGCACACCCTGACCAGACGGTCGTAATCCTCTTTGGGAAGGCGGGAGATCAGTTTGGCATTGCGGGGGTTGCACGTATCAAACCATTGCNTCATGCGCGGATATTCCGTGCCGTCGCCGACAATCACGATGTAAGAGTCTTCCCGCTTCTCGTTGGCCTCCACCACATCGAGCAGGAAATCCACNCCCTGCGGNTTGCCGAGNTTGCCNCCGTAGATATANAGCGTCTTGTCCTGCGGAATNTCAAGCCGACCTAACAGNTCNGCCTTATCCTCCGNNGNCACCTCAGGCAGNTCGGNGGGCTCTATGGCGTTNGGGCATACCTCCACAATGGCCGGGANNNACTTCNGGATTNTGCTTGATNACATACTCGCAGTTGGCCTCCGACATGCACCCTATCCTGTCAGAGATNGCATACAGNTCACTCTCCTTCTTGCGAAACATGCGGTGCAGCANCCCNCCCTCCTTCATCATNCCGAGNTCTACGGCNTTCTGCGGGAATATGTCCTTGAGCATAAGGTAGCTCTTGGCTCCGTAGCGGGCCTTGACCTCCTTGATGACCTTGTTGAAAGTGATGGGCGGAGTGGAATAGATGACCATATCAAACTTCACATCCGGCCATGCCTTGTGTATGGCCTTCACGAACTGGCGCTCGAGCAGGAGGGTGCCTATCCCCTTCTCCACCACATTGGTCTTCTGGATGTTGAGCGTGCGCACTTTCAGAATCTCAGCTCCCTCCTCCTTGATGAGGTGGGTAGGCTTGCCGTAGCGCCGCTCAGTCGGGGCAGCCACGTAAATCTTGTTGCCCCTGCGGCGCAGCTCGCGCATCAGGTCGGAGTAGATGCCCCGCTCCTCAAGCGAACTCATGCGGTTGATGGTCAGAAACAGTATGTTCATCTTTGGAAGCGTGTAAAAGTCATTGTAAGCGCCGGTTTCGACCGTGGTCAGAACTTGCGCCACACCATCTTGTTGACTACCCCCGTGTAGCTCTGTATGAGCTTGACAATCTTGTCCGAGACATTCTCGTCAACATAGTTGGGCACCGGGAGGCCCAGATGGCCGTTGCGGTTCATCTCCACAGCCACATCAACAGCCTGCAGCAGCGAAGCCTCATCGATGCCGGCGAGGATGAAATCGCCCTTGTCGAGAGCCTCGGGGCGCTCTGTCGAGGTGCGGATGCACACCGCAGCGATCGGCTTGCCGATTGACAGGAAGAAAGATGACTCCTCGGGGAGCGTACCCGAGTCGCTGACCACGGCGAAGGAATTCATCTGCAGATTGTTGTAGTCGTGAAATCCGAGGGGCTCATGAGCTATGACGCGCTTGTCGAGCTTGAATCCGGACTGCTCGAGGCGCTTGCGCGAGCGCGGATGGCAGCTGTAGAGTATGGGCATGTCATACTTCTCCGCCATGGCGTTGATGGCGTTGAAGAGGGAGAGGAAATTCTTCTCGGTGTCGATATTCTCCTCGCGGTGGGCGGAGAGCAGTATGTACTTGCCCTTCTCGAGGCCCAGCCGGCTGAGGATGTCGCTCTTCTCGATGTCGGGCAGGTTGTTGTGCAGCACCTCAGCCATAGGCGACCCGCTGACGTATGTGCGCTGCGGTGCGACGCCGGAGGCGTTCAGATAGCGGCGGGCGTGCTCGGAATAGCAGATATTGACATCCGAGATGATGTCCACGATCCGGCGGTTGGTCTCCTCGGGGAGGCACTCGTCAAAGCAGCGGTTGCCCGCCTCCATGTGGAAGATGGGTATATGCAGGCGCTTGGCGCCGATGACCGAGAGACAGGAGTTGGTGTCGCCTAAGACGAGCACCGCATCGGGCTTGGTATCGACCATCAGGCCGTATGAAGCGGCGATGATATTGCCCATCGTCTCGCCCAAGTCCTTGCCCACGGCATCCATGTAGACCTCCGGGTCCGCGAGCTTGAGGTCGCGGAAGAANATCCCGTTCAGGTTGTAGTCGTAGTTCTGGCCNGTGTGCGCGAGTATGACNTCGAAATATTCGCGGCACTTGTTGATGACAGCCGCCAGGCGTATGATCTCCGGGCGCGTGCCCACTATGATGAGGAGCTTGAGCTTGCCGTTGTCAGCAAACTTCACTTCCTTTTTATCAGTATCTTTTGTCATTTTAGTCTAAAGTCAATATTAGTCTAAATTCATTTGTTCTCTGAGGTTCTCCACCTGCCGCCACCGTTCCGTATACATCGGGTCGTCTTCATACCACGGGCGGGCGGCGCGGACAGGCCGGGCAGGGATGCCCGCTAAGAGCACGTTGCCATCGGACGATTTGGTGACCACCGCGTTAGCCCCGGCCGTCACATAGTCCCCGAAAGCAGTTCCCCCCACCACTTTGGCGCCCACAGAGAGATAGAACCCGTCGCCTATGACTTTGTCTCTTCCTCCGACGCAGGACGACGTATGAATCACCGGATAATTCCCGATGCGGTTGAACCATCCCACCACTATCGTGCCGAAATGGGAAAGCACGGCCCCGTATCCCAAAGAGTGCCAGCCGATAGAGTAGCCTAACTTGTAGGCCAACCGCCTGTAGCGCCAGCGGTGATACATTCCCCGGATACGCATCAGGACGCTTGGTGAATCAAGGAGCTCCGGATCTCCGTCGCAGCGGCCGGTGTCGCGGTATATGTAGCTGCACCACCGCAGCGACCGCATGTAACGCATGATATAGTCCGGAAAAATCAGATGGTTCAGCCGGTCTTTTGCCGACCACTTGAATTTCCCGCGCGTCATCATCATGTCGGCCATGATGTAGAACTGCAGCTCCTTGTAGGACCGTATCATTTCATCTCTACCGGATCAAAGAATGTGTCGGGATGCGAGGGATCGAAAGGCTCGTTACACCACATGAAGGTCACCAGATCTTCGGTGTCAGAGAGGTTGATGATGTTGTGGGTGTAGCCCGGTATCATCTCGACCACCTGTATGCGGTCGCCGCTCACTTCAAACTCTATTACCTCGTCAGTGCCCTCCTTGCGGAGCTGTATCAGCCCGTGCCCCTTGACGACGACGAACTTCTCGTTCTTGGTGTGGTGCCAGTGCTGCCCCTTGGTGATTCCCGGCTTGGAGATGTTGACTGAGAACTGGCCGGCGTCAGCCGTGCGGATTATCTCCGTGAACGACCCCCGGTCATCGCAGTTCATCTTCAGGCCGTAGCTCATCTTCTCCTTGGGCAGGTAGTTCAGATAGGTCGAATAGAGCTTCTTCTCGAAGCCTCCCGGTGTAAGGTCGGGAACGCCTAACGTGCGGGGCATCTCCTTGAAGCGCTCCAGCATCTCCACTATCTCTCCGAGCGTCACCTTGTGGCTGACCGGGACGGCGCAGTAGCGGCCATCCTCCTTGAGCACGGTCTCCACGCCGTCAAACTCGCAGCGGTGCTCCTTGCCTTGCAGGGCGAGTATCATCTCCTCCACGAGGTCGTCGATATAGAGCAGCTCCAGCTCCACGCTCGGGTCATTGACCTGAATGGGGAGGTCGTTGGCGATGTTGTTGCAGAATGTGGCCACCGCTGAATTGTAATTGGGGCGGCACCATTTCCCGAACAAGTTCGGGAAACGGTAGACAAGCACCTTCACTCCCTCCTCGTCGGCATACTTGAAGAAGAGTTCCTCACCGGCCTTCTTGCTCTCGCCGTAGGGGTGTCCGGCATAACGGCCGAGCAGCGTGGCCTGGATGGAGCTGGAAAGCATCACCGGGGCCTTGCTGCCGTGCTTGCGGAGCGTGTCGAGCAGAGTCGAGGCGAACCCGAAATTGCCCTTTTTGAAATCCTCGGGATTCTCGGGACGGTTGACTCCGGCAAGGTTGAAGACAAAGTCGGCCTCGCGGCAATAGCGGTCGAGCTCCTCGGGCGTCGAGTCTATATCGTACTCGAATACCTCATCTATCTTCACCGGATAGTTCTTGGCCTTGCCCTCCTTGATATTGTTGAGCTGGGCCACGAGATTGCGTCCTACGAACCCCTTGGCGCCGGTCACTAATACTTTCATTGCAAGCGTATGGTTTATTTGGAAGCCTATGGTTTGGATTACTGCACGAAATTGCCTTCGCCCGAGAGCTCGCGCTGTATATAGTCGAGGGCCGCGATCTTAGCCTTGGTCTCCTCCACATTCAGCTGGCGGGTGTTATTGGAATTGAACTCTGTCAGCAGATTGCGGGTGTCGTCGCCATCCTTGAAGAACTTGTCGTAATTCAGTCCCCGGTTGTCAGCCGGCACACGGTAGAAATCGCCTAAGTCCTCGGCCTTGGCGCATTCCTCATTGGTGAGCAGGGTCTCATACATCTTCTCGCCGTGGCGGATGCCGATAACCTTGATGTCCTCCTTCTTGCCCCCGAAAAGCTCGCACACCGCCTCAGCCTGGGTGCCGATGGTGCAGGCGGGAGCCTTCTGCACGAGGATGTCGCCGTTCTGTCCATGCTCGAAAGCGAACAATACGAGGTCCACAGCCTCCTCGAGGCTCATGATGAAGCGGGTCATAGAGGGCTCGGTGATAGTGATGGGATTGCCGCTGCGTATCTGTTCAATCCAGAGGGGTATGACCGAACCGCGCGAGCACATCACATTGCCGTAGCGCGTGCAGCATATCTTGGTATTGCCCGAGTAGCGGGACTTGGCCACTGCCACCTTCTCCTCGATAGCCTTGGTGATGCCCATTGCATTAATCGGATATGCGGCCTTGTCGGTCGAGAGGCAGATAACCGCCTCCACGCCGGCCTCTATAGCGGCAGTCAGGATATTGTCAGTGCCGATCACATTGGTCTTGACAGCCTCCATCGGGAAAAACTCGCACGAGGGCACCTGCTTGAGCGCCGCAGCATGGAAGATATAGTCCACTCCGGGCATCACATTCTTGCATGACTGGAGGTCGCGCACATCGCCGATATAGAACTTGATCTTGTGGGCCGCCTCCGGATAGCGCGCCTGGTACTCATGGCGCATATCATCCTGCTTCTTCTCATCGCGGCTGAAAATGCGTATTTCCTTAATATCAGTGTCAAGGAAGCGCTTGAGCACCGCGTTTCCGAACGAACCCGTGCCCCCCGTGATAAGGAGAGTCTTGTCTTTGAAAAGTGACATATATGATGGTAATTATATTATTTTTTCTTAATTAATGATTCATAGAGGTCCACGTAACGGCCGAACTGACGTTGCATATCAAACTCAGCTTCCGCGCGGCTGCGGCAATTTTCTGCCTTGAACTCCCCGGGGTTATCAAGAACCCTCATCACCGCGCCCGCCAATGCCTCCACATCCCCTTTCGGCACTACCAGCCCCGTCTTGCTGTCAACGCTCTCCGGACTGCCTCCGGTAGCATAGGTGACCACGGGTGTGCCGCAGGCCAGGGCCTCAATATTTACAGTCGGGAATGTATCGTTGTGGGTAGGATTGACAAACACCGAGGCTTTGCGGTAAAGTTCCACTAATTCCTGCACTCCGGAGGTGCGCTCCAAGCCGGTAATACCCTGTGGCAGCGACTTGATCTGCTCCGGCTTCAGACCCACAAGAGTAATGCCGACATCCGCAGGGAGTTTTTCCCGCAGGGCTNTGAAGTCAGCCANGCCTTTGTAAGGAGGCCAGACATTGGAGACACCNAGAATCATGCGCTCCTTCCGGCCTCCNGGTGTGAATACATTCAAGTCANCTCCGTNATGCAGCGTCGTGATATTGCAATCCTTCAGGAATGACTGCGCCGCGTAACGGCTCACCCAGTCAGAGGCGCCTACCACAGTGAGACGTTTACCCAAGCCCGCGAACCATTTTTTCTTAAGATCGAAGTTTCTTGCCGACCGGTCAAGGCCCGGATTGAATTTCTGTATGCAGTCCCCGCATGCTGTCTGCCACTTAAAGCATCCGGCCATCTCGAAGTGGGCGCAATGGCCGGTGAAAGCCCAGCAGTCGTGAAACGTCCATACTACCGGCGTATCCACACTGTGGAGGTATTCGAACAGCACGGGATAATTCAGCCAATGGTCATGGATGTTGTGCAGGTGTATCACATCCGGTTTGAGCCGCTTGATCTCCTCAACCAGCCTCTGCGTGGCCTTTCGGCTGCCGAGTCCCTCGCCGTCGAGAAACCTGTTCTTGGCGTAATGCAGGTACACCTCGCCCATGTCACCGACCTTGATGAGCTCCGAATCCGAAGGGTTCATCATGCGCCCGTAGGCGATGGCTGACTCCCATCCCCTCTTCATGGCCACGCGGCCTATGCCCTCGGCTATTTTTCCCGTTGACCCCCAGTTGGCTGTCACGTTGAGCTGCAGTATCTTCATACATGAACCTTTGCGCAGTGAAATTCAATAATGGCCCTGAATTGTGTGCTGATAAGAGACTACTAATCGCGGCATGATGAAAGGCACGATAGACAGGACAAGATAGAATATGTTGTTCGTCACCGAACCTCCTGCCCGAGTATAGAACATGCCAGTCACTGCAATGAAAAGATAGACAGTGAACATCAACATGGTGGAGAAAGCATTATTCCGCCTCTCACACCATTTTATCGCAAAATAATAATACCCCGCGAACACCAGGGTCATCAGTATCAGTCCCGGCCACGCGAAAGCGTCATAGAACTCGCCATACATCGTCGGGAATGACCACTCGAAGGAATTATCCCTGCGGTTAACCTCGTATTCGGGCACACCCATCAGTCGGTTTACAAGGGGAAAACGACACTCGAACCCCCAGAAGTCGTCCTGTCCCTCTATCGTGGCGTCAAATACGTGACGCTGCTGAGCCAGGNANCCTANCGNNCCTTGGTATAGTTTGTTTACGTCTTNCTCNGCATAGAACCTGCTCATNCTGAACACCGCCATGAAAATTCNGGCCNNCGCAACAACCACGAGAATNTGCTTCTNNATTTTCTTCNTCAAATCNCACTNCAGCGATTNGGNGAAAAGAAGGTAGAACACGACATAGAAACATGGAATGATAATCAGACCGTCGCGGGCTGTGAAAGCAAAACTGTTCGCAAGATATGACAGGCTTGAGAGAATCAGCCATACCCGGTATTTTCTCAGCGCCGGATGCAGGCAGGCCACGAAGAAGAACATCACATCGTACACACTGAATCCGGCCACGGCCACCGCTATGGTAGTGAATATGCTCTTGGGGAGCACCGAGCCCTCTCCTGCGTAAATGGCCGCCCGCGTTTCGGCTGCGCCCATCGAAAGAGAGGCAAGGGCATAAGGAGTCAGATAAATGAGCGAGTAAAGAGACGCGACAATAATAAGCATGAAGATTCTTTCGAGAGCCGGAACGGCTGAATCCGGCACATAGAATGTCCGTGACGCACTCCATTTGTCAAATGCGTACCATGGCAGGAATCCCGCAGCCAGGCATAACCCGAATGCGACCATATTCCAAGGTTTGACCTCCTGCGCCCAGGAGCCATGAATGGCATAGCCGGGGTCTAACGATACAGGCAGCAGCATGCCGACCAGGAACAGGAAATAAATGATTCCGCTTCCTATGTAGCTGCGGCACGTCTTATACAGGACACCCCATATCGCTATAAGTATAATAATGTCCATTGGCAATCAGTTAATTTCGGGCCCTTGCGGGTCTGAATTTCTGAAACAGCGTTTTGATGCGTGATTTTTCATCCGCGTCCAGGCCGAAGAAATACAGTGCGGCTGTATATACCAGGGAGCCGACTATGAATTTGATTATGAAAGAGAGAATGGAGAAACTCCACGCGCTCATCATCCAGTATGCAGCAGAGATGACTCCCACGGGAATGAGCAGCCGGAGCAGCACGCGCTCCACATAGCCGGCCACATTGAGCCCCACATATTTTTTGCAGAACATCACCCGCAGCACGCACCCTATGATCTCTATCCATAGATAAAACGACAGTGCCCAATACAAATTCATCTTAAGCCACAACAATCCGGCCAATATAAATACGGTCATGAATTTGAGAGTGTTGACCGTCAGGAGGAAGTTGCGGATTTTGCCTACTGCGTTCATTGTGGTATTGAATCCTACAGTCAGCTGGTCTGCCATGTTAGCCACAATCAGCAGGCTGCAAAGGAATGATGCGTTAGCAGGAGGATTGCCCAGCCACAGTTTGAGTATTCCGTTCATCTCAAACAAAAGCGGGAAGGCCACGTATGAGAGCAATATGAAACTCATCTTGCATCCGAACTCGGAGAGCATCAGCATCTTGGCCCTGTTATTCTCTCCCTCGGCCTTTATCAGCTGCGGAGCGAGGGCAGTCTGCAAGGCGCCTGACACGGCGCCTAAAGCAGCGTTGACCTGCAAGGCGATGCCGTACGCGGCATTTATGACAGTTCCGAAAAACTTGTTAAGAACAATCGCGACGCCCTGCACACGGCCGAAGAGGCAGAGCGTGCCGTATATTGTCCATCCGGCGAAAGCGGTCAGCTCCTTGACTTTCGTTTTATCAAGGTAACTTAGACGCATTTCCCTGCATTCCCTATATTTGATAAAACAGAACGCGCTGAAAGCTATCAGATTTGCCGATGTCACACAGCACATCAGCACTGCATACCAGATAAGCCTGTCGGCCATGAAAAATGTCAATACCACGCCTATGAGCAGTTTCAGCACTCCGTCCATGATGTCCACCACCGAGATATAGACAATGTTTTCATGAGCTAACAGCACAGCCCTGAGCGGAGACGCTATCAGCGAGATGAACAGCATGGCAATGAGGAGCATGTAGACATCCTTGGCAACCGACAGACTCCCCGCAGGAATATTCAGAAATCCGTTGAAAAGCAGCGGCAATGCCCCTAACATGATCAGGGCAAGTATGCATCCCAGGCCAATATGAATAATCACACTGTTAGTGAAATATTCCGCCAACAGTCTGATGTTGCCCTTGCCATAGTTGTATGACAGGAATCTCTGTGTGGTGGTAGTCAGAGCATTGGTGAAGAATGTGAGCATCGACACCACTCCCGCCACCAGGCTGTATATGCCGTAGTCATTGGAGCCGAGAGCCCGGAAAATCAGGCGCGTCGCCACCAGGACCAGCAGCACATTGGCCACAGTGCGCACATACTGCGCCAGGGTATTTATAGCAAGTCGTTTAGATGGTGTCATTTATGCCTTGGCAAGCCATGCCAGTTTGGGAAATCTTGATGTGATGCGGAAGAACAGCCATGTCAGCCCGTACATTGCCAGCAATACAAACAGATAACGTCCGAACCACAGATGGTGTATCTTGGATACAGGAATAATCAGGTATGCCGGAAATATATGCCACAGATAAATCCACATGGAGTTGCGTCCGGTATAAGCTGCTATGGCGGGATATCGCACTCCTTTGAANAGNGGNTTNATCANCCANAGGCCNGCTGANACCGCNCCGCCATANAGCACNTACATGCCGTGGGGCGGATACTTGTCAGTCATTGGATTTATCGGAAAATCCGGCTGCATCATCCAATTGATGACTCCCAGCACTGCCAGGAAACCGATATACCCCGCCATTGTCTGCCAAGCATCAGTTTTAGCGCGTATGCCGAGAATGACTATAGGCAGGTACCCAATGAAGTAAACCACATACTCATCGAGGACGAACCTCACCACCCCCTCAGGCATGGCAATCACATAGAGCGCAAGCAATTGGTTTCCCCCGTAGATTCCTCCTATGAGCAGGCATACCTGCCAAGGTCTGCACCGCTTCAGCAGCATGTACAAGGGGGGCATGACCATAGCGGTGAGTATGAACACGCGCATTATCCACACATAGCCTATGCTCGGCTTGTCCCACAGCATAAAGGAGCCCAGCACTTTATCCCAGGTCAAGTCAAATTTGGGAATATACGGGGCGACAGGAAGGGTCACTATGAAGAACATGCATAGGAAAATTCCTACAGGCTTGTAAATCCTCAGCACCCGTTTTTTCAAATAATCGGAGTATGTGAGCTTATGCGAATAGCACAAGGAGGACACAAAAACCATGAGGGGCACATCAAATACCCTAATTATCCTGAGGGATACCGGAGCATAGGTGTGGGCGACGATAAGGCAGAACAGCCCTATTGTCCTCAGCAAATCCACATATCCGTCACGTTGCGGCCGCAGATTTTCCGCATGTGCGATTTTAACTGCCATAGGATAATTTAACCTTTATTTTCTCACGTGCGCAACGACATTCTGCCGGTTTTCGGATATTATGCCCAAATCCGGCAGCAATGCAGTTTTCATATACCCTCAACATATTATAGTTCAATACGTTGATATGACGGCCCACATCGATGCCCTTAGCAGGGGCAATTATTTCGGCCTGTCATTGAGCCACAAAATTAACTAAAAAACGCCTTTTTACCAAATAAAATTTATCCCTTCCTGAATTTCCTTGGGGATTTGATGTGAACTTTGACGCTGAATCCTTAGGCAGGCTGTGCATTATTTTATAAATTTGCATAATATTTCATACATTCATTCCAAGTTGATATGATTAACTACAGCATTATCATCCCCCATAAAAACACACCGGAGCTCCTTGACAGGATGCTGAAGTCCATTCCGGTCAGGGATGACCTTGAAATCATCATTGTCGATGACAACAGTTCCCCGGACAAGGTGGATTTTGATGCGTTCCCCGGCCACGACCGGAAANACACCAGGCACATTTTCCTCAAAGAGAGCTCAGGGGCAGGCAATGCCCGCAATGAAGGATTGAGGCTCGCAAAAGGGGAATGGGTGTTTTTCGCGGATGCGGATGATTATTTCACTCCGGAGTTCTCCAAACTGTTAGATAAGTATGCGNGNCGCCGTGANATTGACATGGTATTCGTGAACGCTGCGGGTGTGAATGAGGCCGGAGAGGATATGCCGCTTTCGCTCAATCGCTACATCAGCAACTTCACGGCCCGTAAAAAGGATGCCCTGCAGGTATTGCGATACGGTTTCTGGGCCCCTTGGAGCCGCTTGATCAGAAAATCTGTCTTGACTGATAATAACGTGGAGTTTGAGAACGTCAAGACAGGCAATGACATGATGGGCATTGTCAAAGCCAGCGCTGCCTCCCGCACTTTCGAGGTCTTCCCGGATGTTGTCTACATGTATTACAAACCTTCCGGAGGAAGCCAGACTTGGAAAATGTATGATGACGAAGCTTACCTCCAGCGCATGCGTCAGCGGTTTGAGCTCAATAACATATACCGTGAGAACGGATTCCCCTATGAATGGCCGATCATGAAGCTATTCAACAACAAGAGGCTCAATGCATCGCCGGAGGGCCGCGCCATCATGCGGCGCTACAACTATTCTAAGGGCGCTGACCTCATTCGTCTGGCCAGATATGCCTGGGCAAAACTGAATAAAATTATTTGATAATAAAATGCGGAGGCTGGAAAGCCTCCGCTACTTTTCTTCGCTTTACGGAGGCTGGAAAGCCTCCGCTACTTTT
>WFLX010094249.1_pt1 | contig 13908 bp, 13 predicted proteins | sample 4967041 | NCBI WGS metagenome assembly WFLX01 (sample SAMN12857096, study PRJNA449069) | gut metagenome | isolation source: stool from male and female vole | host: Microtus ochrogaster | place: USA:Florida | collected 2017
AAATTGATCTTGACAGAGAACAAAATGTCGTTTCATTATGCAGCAATTGCCATAATTTGTTACATTATGGGGCTGATTTTGATGTCGTCTTAAGAATAATTTTTGAAAAACGTAAGGATTTATTAAAAGCAATAGGAGTAGATATTGAATTTGAAGAATTAAAAAAATATTATTGACTTACTGGTCAAAAATATTAATAACACCGCGATTTGCAGTTATACACTGTAAGGGCGGTGTTTTTTATTTAAGAAAAAGAGTAATGACAGTATCATCGCACATTAAGTGTCGTGTTNTTTGGACATCTTGATCTNNACNGATAANGGGATATTTGATATAATAACAACAACTTAAAATGGATTAGGTATGATCACATGGTTGCAGATAACTCTAGAAAAATTAAGCTGTTAAAAATCTGGGAGATTCTTTCAAGTGAGACGGATGAAGATCATCCTATGACAACACCAATATTAATCAGCAAACTTCAAGCGTTTGGTATTAAAGTTGATCGCAAGACTTTGTATGCTGATATTAAAGTGCTTAATGAATTTGGCTTTGAAGTTTTATGTAACAGGGCAGCCAGTAACGAATATTTTGTGAGTGAGAGGAATTTTAATATCCCTGAAATTCAAATACTTATGGATGCTGTTCAGGCTGCTAGTTTTATAACGCCAAAGAAAACTACTGAACTTGTTAATAAAATTGCCCAACTGGCAGGTAGNCAAAAAGCTGGNGTACTGAAACANAATATTGTTNNATTCGGCACGANAAAAGGGACAAATGAAAGTATTTATTATTCAGTAAATGAAATTTCCACAGCAATTAACAGTGGAAAGAAACTTGGGTATTACTATTTCCATTACAATACTGGATATGAGAGAATATATAAATTGGACAAGCAGAATCCATTAGAAAAAAAATGGTATGTAGTTAATCCTGTTGCGACTGTTTTTTCAAATGATGAATATTATCTTTTTTGTTATGATGACCAACATATGAAAATTACTCAGTACCGTGTGGACAGGATGGAAAATGTGACCGTTTTAGCTGATGATAAGACTCCTAATAAAAAGGTCGAAAATTTTGATTTGGCGAAATATAAGCGACAACTTTTTGGTATGTTTGGAGGCTCCCCTGTTCAGGTATCGGTTGAAGCTGATATAAGTATCGTTGATTATATTTTTGATAAATTCGGTGATAAAGTTGTTTTGACTCCAGTGGGAGGTAACGCTGTCTTGTTCACCGCTGAAGTTATTAATTCGCCTACATTTATAGCATGGTGTTGTGCGTTTGGTAAACAAATAAAAGTGATTTCACCGCCAGAAGTTGTAAATAGTATTAAAAACTATTTAAAAGAAATGGAAAACATTTACAATTAAATGTGTAGAGGTTAAGTTATGCAGCAAAATAATACATTATTTGATTTTTTAGACGAACAAAATATACCTGTGGACTCATCAAAAAAATTGAATGTTGTAAAAATGAACTTTGACACTGTCGAGTTAATGGATTGGAGGGATCTTTTTGCTGGATTTAATAAGCTACGGGCAATCACGTATTCTTCGGGTTTAAATTTTGTTTGTCAATTGGTTACTCTGTTTGCTGACGCTGAAATAATTTTCGGTTGTGAAGATGTAATGTCATATACATTTCAGGAAATTATGGCATATCAAGTAAAACTAATTGAAAAAATACGTAATAAGACTTCAAAAACAAACATGGAGCTGTTGCAACGTATCGACAATAAGTCAGTTCGATTATATGTAGCACGAGAGCAACTTTCTCATGAGAAAATATATTTACTGGAAGCGGACGATGGTAGAAAGCGCGTAATAATGGGCTCGGCGAACATGTCATTTAACGCTTTTGGCGGTAAACAACGAGAAAATATTTGTTACGTCGATGGGGATAGTGCGTATGACTGGTATTCTGATGTTTATAATGAATTAAAAAACAACAGCACTGACAATATAACTAAAACAGCAATAACAGTTGCGGATGCGGATGAAAATTTAGATGAACTGCCCATAGCGGCTGCCGCTAAAGCCAAAAAATTAATCGTACTTGAAACGGATAAAACTAATAGTGAAGATGTAAAATTTGTTTTAGATACCCGGCAACTGGCTAAAAATTTAGCTCCCTTATCTCCGGTAGTGGACAAGAAATCCGGTAAAATTCTTATAACACCTGAAAGTATAATTAAAATCCGCAAACGGATAATCGATAACAATCTTCAAGAAAAAGAGCTTCGTAGCGAATACCCACAATTGGTTTTAGATATAAATGCAGGAACTGTTAAACTTAACGACATATATTTGGATTTAAATCCTAACAAGGATGCTATTACCGCGGATATAGAGCTATTCTTAAAATATATGGAAGGGTATAGTAAATTTCATGGTGACTACATCGAAATGCAACGCCGCTATTTTGAATTTGCAAACTGGTTTTTTAGTTCACCATTTATGGCGACGATGAGGGATGTTGCTACTAGAAATAATCATAATAAATTACCATATCCTGTTTTTGGATTGCTCTATGGACAAAGTAAAGCTGGAAAGACAAGTTTTCTGGAAACACTTTTAAAAATGATGATAGGGCAAAAGCCTAAAGTTTCCGCACCGGATTTTACAAGAGTTCAAATTGAAGATTTAAAGAGAAAAGTAAAAGGCGCACCTATTATAGTTGATGACTTGACTAACTCGCGATTCAATGCTCACGCAATTGAAACAATTAAAAACGATGATTTTGGTCTTGGAGAGCATTTGGTTGATTATCCCGCTGTGGTAATAAGCGCAAATGAAGATGTTAAAGTAGTTGCACCAGAAATTGTTAGAAGAACTGTTATTTGTAGGGTTAGCGCAGGATTGACAAATACAGAAGTAATGAAGAGTAATATTGTTCGTACCACACAAACAAAAATAGGGACGGCAATTTATCGGGAATATTTGAGACGAATGATTACAATAGTCCCCGAGCTGATCGATAAAATGAAAAGTGACGAATCGGAAAGCGCGCCGGACATTTTAATGTATTCTTCGCAAATACTTGTTGATATATTTAATGAACACTGCGAACAAGTGCCTGAATATATTAGATCTCTTACTTTAGACGATTATTTTAACGAACAGGTAACAGCAAAATATGCAATACAAACTATCCGTGATGCGTGGCAAATCAACAGAAAGGCATTCAAAATAAATGTGAAGAAAAATCAGCTTCGCTATAATGCAGGGGAAGTGTATGAAGCGGCGAGACTTAAGAAAGAATTACCGGAAACGCTTGAAACCCATAGATCCCGAGAATATATTATAATGAAATTAGATGAGGCAAAGAAATTCTTTAATTTGGACTTTAAAAAGACCATATTTAGTTGATAAGAAAATTTCGTAAAGACCAACAAATACCAGCCCGGCGGAGGGATCCGCCGGGCTTTCTTATGCTAAAAACTTTGGGGAGTAAATGGGAACGGAAGTGCCCGAAAATTGGGGAGTTTCGGGAATGAAAAATCCGTTCAGGGGAGTTTTGGGAAACTGTAAGTATCAGCGCCATATTATGGGCTCTTTTTGGGTTTTGGCAGGGCATTTCCGCTTCTCGCGAAAACACCTCGCCTGAGTTCGGATTCGGGGAATTTGTCCCTGAATTTCGGGGATTTCCGTCGTATAAACAACCGAAAATCGGGTGTCAAAAGTTAGTCTAAAATCGCTCTTTTCAGCTTACCTCAAAGGTTTTTTTTGGGGAATTAATCCACCGGGTCTGCCTTAAAAACTTTCGGGGTGCAGGAATTGCAATTCGCTTAAAAAAATGCTATACTGATTGCAAAGCAAATCGGGAGATAAAAAATGAAAATTTTAGTTACGGGCGGAACGGTTTTCGTAAGCAAATTCATAGCGGAATACTTTTCCGCAAACGGTTACGAAGTCTACGTTTTAAACCGTAACACCAAACCCCAATTGCCCGCCGTCAGGCTGATACGATGCGACCGCAAGGCGATAGACGGGCAGCTGAAAGGCTTGCATTTCGATGCCGTCGTCGACGTAACCGCGTACACGGCGAAAGATATAAATTGCCTTTTGGACAACCTTGAAAGCTTTGATAACTACGTAATGATAAGCTCGAGCGCGGTATATCCCGAAACGCTTGCATTGCCTTTCAAGGAAAGCGACGAGCGCGGCGCAAACAAATTCTGGGGCGATTACGGCACGAATAAAATAGCGGCTGAAAACGCTCTTATTAAGAGAGTTCCGACCGCGTATATCATAAGACCGCCCTATCTTTACGGCGAGTACAACAACGTCTACCGCGAGGCGTTCGTGTTCGACTGTGCCGAAAGGGGCGCAACCTTTTACCTGCCCAAAGACGGTGCGATGCCGTTGCAGTTTTTCCACGTCGAAGACCTGTGCAGATTTATTGAAATCATACTCGCGCAAAAGTCCGCACGAAGGATATTCAACGTCGGCAATGCGCCCGTGACGGTTAAACAGTGGGTGGAGCACTGCTATTCAGCCGCGGGCAAAACGCCGCAATTCAAATACATTGCCGCAGGCACGGAGCAGCGTAATTATTTTCCGTTTTACGACTACGGATACGTGCTTGACGTGACCGAACAGAATAAGCTTCTGCCCGATTTACTGCCAATCGACGAGGGGTTAAAGCGGGCGTACGCCTGGTATAAAGAAAACCGCGGCAGCGTAAAGGCTAAAGATTATTTGCAATATATTCAGCGCCATTTCGAAAGTTAAAAACTATTCGTGATAAATTATCTGTTTGTGCAGTTTCTTTGCGTATTCTATTTCCTGCGCAACCGATTTGCCGACGTATCCGCCGACGTTTACAACGTAAATTGCATCGNATATGTCGANNTTTNTNTNGTGCGCGGCAACGATATTCTGCANCTTTCGGTCGTCNGAAATTTTACCGCCNNAATCGTAAACGNGCTGAATAACNCAANACCCTTTTTCCGCTTCGAGAGTCGTNGCTATCTTAATCATTTCATTCTGAAATTTCATGCTGCCACAAATAGTAATAACTTTAACGTTCATTAAATTTCTACCAACCTGTTATCTTCAAAACAATATATGTTTTCTTTTTTGAAACCGTAGTTCGAGCCTTTAATTGCAATATGCGGTTCGAACGTGAAATATTTTACGCTACCGAGCACCGCCGTATTGCCTTTTTCTATATAAATTCTGTCGGCTTTATCGGTTGCGATAGAGTGTCCCAGATTACCCATAAAATCCAGATTCACATAGCCGTTAGTCGCAATGAATTGGTTTATATGCATGTACAGTTCTTCAAAAGTCGTTTGGGGTGTGGCAAAGGATAGAAGTTCGCNATGCAGCTNATCTTCCATAAGCAGCCCGTTTTTCCANTCGTGGTNGAGTATTTNTTTAACGTCGTTTACCACAACGCCGTCTTCGATAATAATCGTTCTGGCGTAATCGCCCCAGACGTTTCCGACTTGCGGACTTAAATCAACCGTAATTATATCGTTAGCGGAAATCACTCTGTCAGCCGTCTTGTAGTTCTTTCCCGAAACGGAAATTGCCGTTTGCTCTCCCGAAAATACGAACGCTCCTATATCCCAATACCAGAATGAAGTTGCGCCCAAGGAAAGCATATTGTTTTCGGCAAGCCTGCGCAATTCGGCTAAGCTTAATCCGGGTTTAATTACCGTACGCAGATAAGATACGGTGCGTTTTGCGATTTGTTGAACTTCCTTGTGGGTCATAAAAAGTCCTCGGATTGAGTTTATAAAAATATTATAGCACATTGTTAAGCCGATGTCAAAAACTGCAAAAAAGTGTTAAGGAAGACTGCGCGAAAAAAATTTTTCGACAAAATTCGGCAAAGCAGAACGAAATGCATTGACAATGCCTACCGTTAAACATAAAATCCTTTTAACGAAAAGACATCCGGCGGCGGTAAAAAGCGGTGTAAAGCGCCGTCGGGGAGGAGGAAATTTTGATGGTAAAAGGCAAAACGGGCGCGCTCATTGCGGTGTGCGCCGGAATAGTTGCGGGCATCGGCATAAGCGGTTGTGCGGATATGAAAGCCACTCCGCCGCACGAGCACACCTACGACGAAAGTCAATGGATGCAGGACGACGCAGGGCATTGGAGGGGCGCAACGTGCGGACACAAAGTAAGGCGTGATTACGACGAGCACGTTTACGATAACGCCGCGGACGCGGACTGTAACGTATGCGGAAGAGCGAGAACAATTGAAGAAAATAAGGACCCCGCGGAAAGCAACGGAAAGAAGCCCGACGAAGATAAGGGCGCGACCGATGGAAAAGCCGAGGGGTTTATTATTGGCAAAAATACGGACGGATTGATAGTCGAGGGGATAAGCGCGGAATACGCGCTGAGCAGTGAGTTCAGGGCGCTTAATTTCGACAAGCTGGAATACGCCGTCTATCTTTCCGAAAAAGGCGTTAAGTGCGGTATAGTGCCGCGCGAAAACTATCAGACCACGGTATATTACGGCGGTAACGAGGTTTTAACGCCGCAGGAGCTGACCGCCGACGGGCAGTATACGGTTGCCGTAAAGCTCGTAGGCGCGGTATACGCGGACGGCGGGGAAGCGGGTGTAAACGGCGTTTCCGCGCAGATAAATTTTACCGTTAAAAACGGCGTAATATCGTTTAGGCTGACCGCAGGAATAACCGAGCAGGTGGCGTCCGTTAACGATAAAATGAGCTCAACCTGGAGGTTTGAAGGGGTGCGCGCGAACGGGGATAAATTTAAGTTTGACGGAAGCGTTGCGGAGATATCGGCGCCCGATACCGAGAAGGTGGGTACGCGCACCACGACGGTTAAATACGGCGATGCGGAAAGTGAAATTAAATACACGGTGAAGCCCGTGCCGGAGATTGTAAGCGGCACGGTGGACGTGACTGCGAAGGGCGGAACCGACAGGGAAACCGACGGTGATTTTGCCGTGATAGGCGTGGACGATTTTAACGTGGAATATTCGGTCAATTCGGGCTATGATTATACGGTCGAAACGGCGCTTATTTACGAGGGTAAAGAGGCGAAGAGCATAAAGCTTCAAGCGGGGGAAGGCGTTCATTCCGTGACCGTGCGCGTAACTTTTACTTACGTTGTGGAGGGCGAAACGATAACCGAAAACTATTCGCAAGAGTTCGGAATAACGGTGCGGAAAAAGCAGGAGGAAATGAATTTGCCCCGCTTATATAGCGGGGCGGAGATAATGAACGGCGGAGGTGCGGTGCGGCTTATCGCGCAGGACGGTTTTACGGCAAGCGTAAACGGCGAGGCGCTGGAAATAAGGAATACCAAAGGGGATTTCGGGCAGACGTACAACGGGTTGGTTGTAGCCGTCGATAAGCCCGCAACCGTTAAACTTAAAATCGCCGCGGCGGACTGCGCGCTTTGCGGAGTTGCGGACGGTCAAGGCGACCTGAGCGACGGACAGTTTATAGAGGGATACGAGGAGTTGACCTTCGATTTTGCGCAGGGCGGAGAATTCACGCTTTATATTCATTCGCTGTCGTATGATACTGACGACGTTATAATTATTTACGGCGCTGAAATAATTTACGAAGAATGAAAATAAAAGGGCGGCGGTTGCCGCGTCTTATTTTCGCAACTTTAGCAGTCATAATTTTTCTGCCGATATTCTCATATAAAAATTTTTTAATGCCGCGGTATTCTTGTTTAAATTCAGAATAGAAGTCGTCGGGGCTGTCGAATACGCCCAAATCCTGCACGACGGCTTGCTGCTGCACGGTCGTGTCTGCGCCCTTCCAATCTATTTGTAAGTTGTTGAAATCTTTAACGGCTACGGCATAATCGAAAAACTTTCCCGTGTATTCGGAGAACAATACTTGCAAACCGGCAACGTACGCCTTATCGGTTATTACGCCCTCCAAGCTCAGCCATTCGCCGTTATAAAATACTTCTGCCCAGGTATGAACGATAAGCGGCGGCGCAAGTTTAGCCATAATTTTCGGCATTAAGCTACGTTGAAAAATTTTCGTGACCTGAGTACCGTGCAGTCTGCAAGGAATACCCACGGCACGGAGTAACGCCATAAGCAGCGTCGCTTTGGTGTTGCATTGCCCTATGCCGTCGGCTAAAACCTGCGTTGCCGCAAGATTGTCGTATTTATTATAGCCGAGCAAAATTTCATTCTGAACGAAATCGTAAACGNCACCGATTTNATCGTATTCGTTTNAACTATTCCAATTGCGNGNGCATATNNAATCNATANTTTGCNTTNCGNCATAGTTGAGCATTGAAGTTTTCCGTAAATATTTTTCCATAAAAAAAGTACCTACTTTGCAATAGATACTTTAATTATATATTTTAAATTACATGAATACTTTCAAAAATTCGCTGTCTTTCAGTGATTGCGTTACGGGCATACCAATCCATTTTTTGACGGTTGCGGCGAAATGTGACGGGCTGTCGAATCCGGCTGACATTGCCGCGTCGGTTACGCTTTTGCCGTTTAACAAAGCAGTAAACGCCTTTTCAAGTTGATGGAAAAGGATATATCTTTTTAGCGGAACTCCCGTCTGGTCGCGGAACAAATGCGACAACCGGCTTGCGGACAGGCAAACCTTATCGGCAAAGCTTTCTATCGTGTGGTCGTAGCAATCACAGCTTTGCAAAATTTCCAAAATCTCAATAATCCGCCCGTCTAAAACTTTGGCTCTTCTGTCGATTCCCAGATATTGCGCAAAGTACCGGATAAACGCGGCGTACCGTTTTCTGTCCGTTGCGTTAATAAGTTTTGCCGCCTGTTGCTGTAACCCGGCAATATTTTCTTTATCGCAAATAAGGTAATCGCCTTTAATTTCAGAAATCAGCTTACTTGCAAAACCCGACGCAGGCTCTATAAGAATCGAAAGCCGCGCTTTGCCGTTACTGCTTACAGAATGAGGAACGTTTTTATTTACGATCACACATTTTCCGTTAACGCAGGTATTGCCGACGGTAATTTTCAACGGCTCGTCAAAGCTCAGAAAAATCTGCAAAACACAATGGGAATGACTTACCGCGTTTAGTTTATCGCAAATAATTCCTATATTGTCTTCGTCCCAAAAAACTTTAAGCATATCTCATTTATCCGGAGACGTTCAGTAATCCACTTTTTCGATGACGCCGCCGCCAAGACAACGGGCGGAGTCGTAAAACACCGCGTACTGTCCCTCGGTCACGGCGCGCTGCTTTCCGGCAAATTCCACGCGCACGCGGTCGCCCTCGGGCACGACGCGCACTTTCTGTTCGCCCTGACGGTAGCGGAATTTCGCCGTACATTCGAAGGGGGATACAGGCGCGTCAACGCCAATCCAGTTGAGGTGCGACACCTCGCACGAGTGCGAATACAGCGGACTTTCGTCGCCGTGCGAAACGTATAAAATATTGTTCTGCAAGTCCTTTTTCACGACGAACCATCTGCCGTCCTCACCGCTCTTTCCGCCGATATTCACGCCTCTGCGCTGACCTATGGTGTAGTGCATAAGCCCGATGTGCTCGCCAACTTCCTCGCCGCCGAGCGTAACGATTTTACCCGGCTTGGCGGGCAGATATTCCATAAGGAATTTGCGGAAATTGCGCTCGCCGATAAAGCATATGCCCGTAGAATCCTTCTTCTCCGCGGTGGCAAGCCCGTTGGCAACGGCGATTTTCCGCACCTCTTCCTTGGGCAGATTCGCAAGGGGGAACAGCACCTTTTCAAGCTGCGGCTGGGTGACCTGATTTAAAAAATAGGTCTGGTCCTTGCCTTGGTCCGCCGCCTTTAAAAGGTAGTGCCTGCCGTCTTCCGAATGTTCGATGCCGCAGTAGTGTCCCGTGGCGATATAGTCCGCGCCCAGCGAAAGCGCGTACTCGCGGAAGGGACCGAACTTAATCTCGCGGTTGCACAGAACGTCGGGGTTGGGCGTTCTGCCCGCGGCGTATTCATCGAGGAAATGTTTAAACACTCTCTCCTGGTATTGCTTGGCAAAGTTCACGCTGTAATAGGGAATATCCAAAAGCGAACACACCCTGCGCACGTCGGCGTAATCGCCTTCGGCAGTGCACGCGCCGTTCGCGTCGTCCTCCTCCCAGTTCAGCATAAAAAGCCCTATTACGTTGTAGCCCTGTTGTTTCAACAGCAGCGCCGCCACGGAGCTGTCCACTCCGCCGCTCATTCCCACGACCACGGTTTTCATAATCGGACAAATTATAACACTTCCCGCGGCCTTTTGCAATTAAATGCGGTTGCGTAAATCAAATCAAAGTGCTATAATCGTGGTATGTCAAATTTAAATTCTTCGTTACCTACGGATGATAACATTCTGCTTTCGCTGGTCAACACCAAATTAAGGGACGGCGACACGCTTGCGGACTTCTGCGCGGCGTACGGCGTGGAAGAAGGGGAGCTCGTTTCGCGGCTCGCCCGCGCGGGTTTTAAATACGACGGAGTAAGCGGAGCCTTTATAAGGAGCTGACGGAATGGAAAAAGTCGAAGACAAATTTTTGCGTTACGTGCGCGTGGATACGCCGAGCGACGAGGACAATTTTGATAACACGCCCTCGACCGGGTGCCAGAAAAATCTTGCGCATATGCTGTGCAAGGAGCTTGAGGCAATGGGCCTGCAGGCGGAGGTTACGGATAACGCTTACGTCTATTCGCATATTCCCGCGAACTGTAAGACGCGGTATTCGATAGGCTTTATCGCGCACCTCGACACGGTGGACAAGCCCAGCGGCGTGGGCGTTAAGCCAGTGGTGAAGGGGGATATAATAGCGTCGGACGGCACCACCGTGCTGGGCGCGGACGACAAGGCAGGCGTTGNCGAAANTATGGCGCTTGCCGAATACCTGACTTCGCACCCCGAAANAAAGNACGGAAGGATAGGCATAGCCTTTGCCCCCGGCGAGGAGATAGGACACGGGGCAAAGCTGTTCGACGTTAAAAAATTCGGCTGCGACTTTGCCTATACCGTGGACGGCGAGGAGCTGGGCGAAATCTCGTACGAAACGTTTAACGGCGCGTGCTTCGACTTGGAAATTACGGGCGTGAATATCCACCCCGGACAAGCCAAGGGCAAAATGATTAACGCGGTCGTGGTTGCAAACGAATTTATTTGCGCGCTGCCCGCCGACGAGCGCCCCGAAACCACCGAGGGCAGAGAGGGCTATTATTTTATTCCCGAGATACGGGGCGGCGTGGAAAAGTGCGCCGTGCACGGTATTATCCGCGACCACGACAGGGCGAAGTTCGAAGAGCGCAAGAAATTCGTGGAAAGCCTTGCGGAGGAGCTTAATAAAAAGTACGGCGGAAGGATATCGCTTAAAATGCGCGACCAGTACTATAACTGCGCGGAGGTGATAGAGCCGCATTTCCACCTTATTGAAAACGCGAAAAGCGCAATGGAGGCGGAGGGGGTCAAGCCGCTCATATTTCCCATAAGGGGCGGCACGGACGGTTCGTCGCTTTCGTTTATGGGTCTGCCCTGCCCCAATATATGCACGGGCGGACAAAACGCGCACGGGCTTAACGAATGCATTTCGGTGCAGGCAATGCACAAGGTCGTGGCAATTCTCAAGGGCATAGTAGCCGCCTATTGCAAATAAATGCGTAACCGATATAGCCGCGGCTTGCATTTTGCTTCCGCCGCGGTTATAATAAAAATACGCGTCCGTAGCTCAGTTGGATAGAGCACGAGCCTCCGACGCTCGGTGCCGATGGTTCGAATCCATTCGGGCGCACCAAACCGCCGACGGCGCATTTGCGCCGTCGGCGGTTTTTATTTTGTAATTAAGTCTAAAACGTTGATTATGCGTTTGCCCTTTTGGTTGGCGTAGGCGACCGCGGCGGCGGTTGCGCTCTTTTCCAACTTAGGGACGTACAAGGTCAAAAGCACGTCGCAGTCGTCAATCATAAAACGATATCTTTCATTTATCCCGTCATCGCCCGTTTTTATTACGCTTTCGTCAAACAACTTTTTTTCGAAAAAGCTTACGATATAGTCGGAAACGGCGTCCTTCTCGTCGGTAAAAGCCGCCCTGTAAAACACGCGCTTTATATCGCATTCTTCTTTAATCTCTTTAATCACGTTCAGACAAATATCGGTAAGAGTGCCGCCGCCGGCAAAACAAAACCTGTCCGCGCCCTCATCCACAAGACTATATACGTTTATAGAAACGGCGAGTTTTACAATAGGTGGGATTTTAACCATACGGTGACCGATAACTGCGACTTTCATAAACTTATTGTATTATAAACCGTTGCGTTAGTCAAGCACACTTGACTAATAATTTTCATTGTCTGCCATATAATATTTGCAAGTGGTAGAAAGATGAAACTCAACGAAGCAATTGCAAAAAGATTATCTGCAATTTTAGAAAAAGAAAATCTTACTCCTTACGCATTGGCACAACGGGGAGGAATTGATAGACAAGTCGTTTATTCTGTTGTTGCCTGTGAGTATAAGAAAGTTTCAACCGATACCGTTTATCAAATTGCGGCAACACTCAATATGAGTTTAGAAGAATTTTTTGCCGACCCTGTTTTCAAAGATATTTCAGATTAAAAAATAAAGCGCCGCGCGTTGCAAACGCGCGGCGCTTTTCAGTTGACAAACCGCAATCAAGCCTTCCCCTTAGGGGGAAGGTGTCGCAACCGCTAAGGTTGTGACGAATGAGGGGTTGGCAATTTAAAACCGTATTGCATTTCTACCAACCAACCACTCATCCGTCATTTTTTCGCAAACTACGAAAATGCCACCTTCCCTCCAGAGGGAAGGCCACAATATTGAAATAAAATGTCACGCATTTCAGTTAACTAACCGCAATCAAGCCTTCCCCTTAGGGGGAAGGTGTCGCAACCGCTAAGGTTGTGACGAATGAGGGGTTGGCAATTCAAAACCGCATTGCACTTCCACCAACCAACCACTCATCCGTCATTTTCTCGCAAGCTACGAAAATGCCACCTTCCCTCCAGAGGGAAGGCCACAATATTGAAATAAAATGTCACGCATTTCAGTTGACAAACCGCAATCAAGCCTTCCCCTTAGGGGGAAGGTGTCGCAACCGTTAAGGTTGTGACGAATGAGGGGTTGGTAATTTAAAAACCGTATCGCATTTCCACCAACCAACCACTCATCCGTCATTTTCTCGCAAGCTACGAAAATGCCACCTTCCCTCCAGAGGGAAGGCCACAATATTGAAATAAAATGTCACGCATTTCAGTTAACTAACCGCAATCAAGCCTTCCCCTTAGGGGGAAGGTGTCGCAACCGTTAAGGTTGTGACGAATGAGGGGTTGACAATTTAAAACCGTATCGCACTTCCACCAACCAACCACTCATCCGTCATTTTCTCGCAAGCTACGAAAATGCCACCTTCCCTCCAAAGGGAAGGCCACAATATTGAAATAATGCGCCGCGCGTTGCAAACGCGCGGCGCTTTTCAGTTGACAAATCGCGCGCCGTACCATACAATAACCTTGTTGATATATCAACCCATTATATATAATAAGGAAAAAGCTATGGACAGGTTCAGCCGTTTCACGATACTCATAAATAAAATAGTACGCAATATCCACCGTATAAAGGTGGAGGAAATGTCAAGGTTCGGACTGAAGGGCACGCACGTTTCCTGTCTGTACTACCTTTACAGGGAGGAAAAGCCGCTTACCGCAAGCGAGCTTACCGCTATCTGCGACGAGGACAAGGCGGCGATTTCGCGCGCGATTGACTACCTGAGCAAGGAGGGCTACGTGGTATGCGAGGGCGCGGCGCTTAAAAAGTATAAAAGCCCCGTCGTGCTCACGCAAAAGGGTATGGAAGTAAGCAAGTCGATTGCGGCAAGGGTGGACAGCATACTTGACGCCGCAAGCGAGGGGTTAAGCGACGAGGACAGAGCGGTTTTCTATAAAGGGCTGGATTTG
>WFLX010367875.1_pt1 | contig 13905 bp, 8 predicted proteins | sample 4967041 | NCBI WGS metagenome assembly WFLX01 (sample SAMN12857096, study PRJNA449069) | gut metagenome | isolation source: stool from male and female vole | host: Microtus ochrogaster | place: USA:Florida | collected 2017
AATTCTGAGCGGAGAAATTCTTAAGCTGATTGCGGCCTGCATTCACTTCTACGAGAGCCGGGCAATTGTCTACGATAAGGCTTGTGAGCTCATTGTCGGAAACATCCACTGAAGTAAGAGCCGGGAAATTGCTGAGGTCGAGAGTTCCCTGGAGTTTCTTTCCCTTGAGATCGATAGCAACCACGCTGCCATTCTCGAATTTCACACCGGGCATATTAGTGATGCTTGCTCCGTTAAGAGTAGCAGCATTCTGGGCGATAAAAGAAGTGAGAGCCTTCTGTTCTACATTCTTTTTTACGTTAGCTTTTGCAAATGCGTTGCCGCTAAGAGTAAGGGCTGCGGCGATAATCAAAAGGATTTTTTTCATAACTTTAGGAATTTGTGTGTGTTGTTCAATTTAGTCCTTAATCATTCCAATAATGACTAAGATATACATAAAACACCCAACCCCCCAAATGGTTTAAAAATCCTTAATTTTTTCAAAAAATCCCCCTCCCAAAGCCCTCCCAATTCCCCAAGGCCCCCGTTCTCCCCGTTTGTTTTGGTGGAAGAGCCTCCGGCTCGCCAAAGAAAGCGAAATCCCAAAAGCCCTCCAATCTCCCCGTTTGTTTTGGTGGAAGAGCCTCCGGCTCGCCAAAGAAAGCGAAAAGCCCCCGGCAAGCCGATCAAATATGCATATACGATTAGATCCGAATAAAAATTATGAATTCCACTAATAGAATATAGGGAAAAAAGTATTATCTTTGCTAAAAATAAATGTACTCATGAAAAATAGGCATAACAAAAGAGCCTGGTGGCATGATTATTACTCTAGAAGTATCTACCTCATCACAATAAATAAAAAACATGACTCTCCAACCTTCGGTGNACTCGCCNGANATTGGAGAATCCCGGTCGGCTNNCCCANCTCCCCTTTCATTATCTATTCGGATTTAGGAAAAAGTATTTTNCACACTATCAAGAAAATTCCAGANATTATACCNAATACNGATTTGATGCAATACATTATCATGCCGGATCACATACATTTCCTTATTTTCGTGAAGCAAAAGACTCCTTTTCACTTGGGTAAATACATTTCGGCATTTAAAAATAGACTTCGATTAAAAGTCGGAGACTCTGTTTTTCAAACTGGATTTAATGATAAGATATTATCCGTGACAAGAAAACTGGATGATATCTATCGATATATACGGGAGAATCCCTATCGACTTGCCATTAAAAGAGCGAATCCAGAAAATTTTAGAAGATGTGATAAAATAAAGATTCAAGGCCAACTCTACACAGGTTATGGCAATCTTTTTTTACTTAAAAATCCTTTTAGGGATGCCGTAATAATCCACAGAATTTACACCCAGGAAGAGAAGAATAATCTTAAGGAAAGATGGTTGCATAATTCCTACAATGGAGGAGTGCTTGTATCCGCTTTTATATCAAAAGAAGAAAAAGGAATAAGGGAGGAGGCTGAAAGAATAGGAGGCCGGATAATCCACATTGTAGATAAGCCATTGCCACCTCCTCCTTATAAACCAGCATATCGAGATTTTTATAGATGTGCAAATGGAGAGTTATTGATTCTTGCGCCAATTTTTGAGGATAAAGTCAACAATTCTTATGAGCGACTCAAAGAAAATATGAGAAAAAGAGAGGCAATCAAGAATGGGAAGCAAGATGCTGATAAGAAAAAAGGAATATCGAGAAAGACATGTAAAGCCATGAATAAGCTTGCAGAGTATATTTGCTCAGACAAGTTCAATTCAAAAAAGAAGCAAAGAAAATAAGGGTAATAATTGGGGAAATTAAGAGGAAATCCAAGTCTCAAATCGAGCCAAAGGCTCTAACACCAAAACAAACCAATTCGCAGCCTTCCGCCCAAAAGCATCCTCAAAAGCCCAAATGGCCGCCGAAATCCCAAAATCCCTCCAATTCCCCTGTTTGTTTTGGTGGAAGAGCCTACGGCTCGCACAAAAAAGCAAGAACCTCCTGCTCGCCCAAAGAAAGCAAAGAGCCCCAGGCTCGCGATTAAGCAAAAAAGGCGACTCAAAAAGAGTCGCCAATAATTTATATTCAAATGCAAAGATGCATTATGAATTGACAAGATTACTTGCGGATGAACTTCTTACCGTTCTGGATAAGGATACCCTTAGCGTCAGAGTTAACGCGAACACCCATCATGTTGTAGATAGGAGCGTTTTCGTTGTTGTCAACAGCAACACCGTTTACGCTTGCTGGCATTACGCCGAATTCAACCGGAGTTGGAGCGGGAGTAACTGTACCGTCATCTGCTGTCTTTTCCTCGCCAGAGAATACGATGTAAGGAATCGCTTCGAGTGTAGGTTCATCAGAAGGAACAAAGATGAAGCCGTTATTAGCCATCTTAGAACCCTGTGCCCAATAGTAGAATGTTGAAGGGTATGTTTCGTCAGCATAACTTGCAATGCAGAGGAAACCAGAACCTTCACCAACATTACCACAACCAAAAGTATCACCAGGAGTGTTGAGCTTTGTGAAATCAGGAGCTTCACCAGCTAAATACTTGCTTGCGTCAGTTGCTGCCATGTCTACATTACCGAATGCATCCTCCGGAAGAGTATAGTAAAGTTTGTTTATTCCTTCTGATTTAGAGGGATCAAGTGCTACACCAAGAGCGTAAGCGAGAAGGTTGCTATTACCTTCCATTACGTAGTAGTTCTTGTTAGTATTAAGTTTTGTGAGGAAGATGAAATAACCGGTCTTAGTTGTCTTAAGCTGGTATACACAGCCGCCATCAATCATTGTAGCTACACCATTAGTGAGAGGAGAAGTTCCATTTGTGCTACCAGTGCTACCTGCAGTGATTTTCATAGCTTCGCCACCGTTAATTGATACATGGGTATAAGGAGAAGCAGAGGGGGTGAATGTCTTCATTGTGTCGTCGAAGGCAAGAGAGAGGATGCCATTCTCAACCTGACAAAGAACTGTTCCACCTGGAATAACAGCAGAACCATCGAAACCGAGGGCACTCATGTCCATGAAACATGTCTGAACCTGTGCTGACGCAGTCAGACCTACAGCAAGAGCTGAAAGAAGAAGTGAAATTTTTTTCATACGAAAAATTTTAAGTTAATAGAATTTAATTATTGATTAAGTGTTTGACCATCGGCAGCGGCATTCACCGCTGCCGATAATCTTTATAAGCTATTTATTTTTTTTTATACCCAACAAAAGAATAATCTTGAGTATANTCAACTTTGGCTGGTTTTCTGCCCCTTATAATATCACATTGATAGAGATACTGGAAACTGATAGTGAGNATATGGGAAGCGTCGTCAGGNAAAGCATCTGCCTCTGTCTNATTTGTTGAGGGAAGTGAGTAGCCAGTGATGACACCACNTACCGAAATCACGGTNTCCACAACGGCTTTCTGATCATCAGTGAGTNTAGTGACCGTAATATCCTTGTCAAAANCATTAGGTACTACAGAATTGTATATAAGATAACGTCNGGCAGAGTTGATAGGAGCAACATTGACTGCTGAAGTTAGATTATGATCCAGTATAGGCTGTTCTGCTACTACGGCGTCAGATGTCAACAACCCTTTGTAAGCCGTTCCCGCCTGGTCTGGAGTCAGATTCATAGTGCCGGGAATTGTATAGGTAGTAGAATCTGTACCGATAATGTATTTGATTGTCCATGTACCTTCATAAAGTCCAGCAACATCTTTCTCGGGATTGGCCTGCGGTCCACGTTCAGGTGTTTCAATCTCTTTCACGCAGGACGCGCAGCATACGCCGAGGAGGGCAACAGACAATAATTTTAGTATCTTTTTCATTGTTGTAAATGATTTCAGAAGTGATTAGAATTAATAACCGGGGTTCTGATCAGCAGAAGTAATAGCGGTGTTGAAGTCCATCTCGCTCTGTGGAATCGGGCGAAGGAGTTTGTATTCGCCATCAGGACCCTTCATTTGATCAGGATTTTTGATCGTACGGCTGAATGCAAGGTTATAGCGGATAAGCTGTTTTGTACGACGGAGATCCTCATAACGGGTTCTCTCTGCATAACATTCGCGAGCCTTCTCATCGAGGATAAGGTCGAGTGTAGTAAGATTGAAGGTAACACCTGAATTGACGAGTGGCAGATATGTCACATCATTCTTATAAGCATCGAAGCTCTGTTGGATATCCGCTTTAGCACGCGTGCGGACGGCATTCACTTTTGTAAGTGCTTCCGCTTCATTGCCGCTCATGTAATATGCCTCGGCTGCAACGAGATACATTTCACTGAGATGGAGCATTGGTATATCACGATATGTCTGATTACGTGTTACATTGTCAGCTGCCGGATCATCATACTTGCGAACACAAACACCACCATATGCAGGAGTAATGAAGTCTGCTGTTGTCTGCTGAGTAGCAGCACCTAAAGTGCCATCAAGATTAAACGGAATCTTTGTAACAGCAGGATAGTCGAGAATGACAGCCCTCGCTGTACCATTCTGGATTCCATAGCCCTCAGTGAACGAATGAGTATTATTCGCATAATTGGTAGCAAGATCTTGACGAACTTCAGCCTCTGTATAATACGCGGGATAGAATTTGAAAGCAAGGTTCTTATCTTCCAATTCTTTAGGTTTACAGTTATAGAATGCGAGATAACCCTCAGTACCCCAGAGTGTGTACTTATCCTTACTATCTTTATCCACTGGTGCATTCCAGTATTCGGTCATGAAAGTGCCATTATAGCGTTCGTCACCGGGTCCCCATAGACGCATAGCCTTGTAGCTCTGACGGTGCTTACCACCTGAGGGAGTTCCTTTCTGTCCGATGATATTGCAGTTGCCGTAGTAACTCATATACTGGTTCATCATTGAAGATCCACCGGTAGTTACATCACCAGGATATCCGGCTCTTTCCCACTGCATTGAGAAAATTTCCTCAGCATTTCCTTCATTGAATGGAGACCATTTGTCTGCGAATGTCATCGTAAGAGCCTGCCCACCGATAGCTTTTTCAGCCCATGCGGCAGCATTTGCGAAATGCTCACGGCTATTGACAGTATATGTGCCGGCGACATAGTTGTCTGCCTTGACATCGAGATCCCATCCTGCAGATAGTTCTACTTTTGCAAGGAGTGCTGCCACAGCCTGAAGACTCGCTTTACCCTCGCGGTTTGTTTTAGGAAGGAGACCCGCATTATAAACATCAGTAAGATCTTTAATCAGACCTTCATATATCTTGTCAAGAGGAGTTCGTGGATAATCACGGCTCGAATTCTGAATATATTCTGTCACATATGGGACACTGCCAAACTGCTGAATAAGATAGTAGTATCCAAAAGAGCGGAGGAAAAGACCCTCATTACCGAGTTCGGAGTCTGCCCCACTGTAGTGAATCATAGCGTTGGCATAGTTGATAGCCTTGTACGATTTTTCATAATAATCTGCTACCGTCCCATTTTCAGGTGTTATCAGAAAGTCACCAAGACCATCGTCAGCCGCTGTCACGAAGTAAAGGTCAGTCGCCTCTTCATGGAGATCAATGTGAGTAGCAAAATATTTGAACGCATCATATGCGACAGGTTGCATCTTTTCCGGATGAGCTGAGAGGTAGGCATCCGCGTCGTCATNGTTAGTCGACTTATTGTCNGGGTCGAGGAAGTCGCTACAGCTTGTAAGCGTGANCGAAGCCAAGGCTGCGAATCCAAGATATTTATATAATNTCATCNNTGTTTCTGNTATTAAGAAGTTAGAACTTGATGCTTGCGCCAAACTGATATGAAATCACAGAAGGACCGTCGTTCTTTGCGCTTGCAGATGCCCATTCTGGATCAAAGCCGGGATATTTTGTGAATATGAACGGATTGGTGATAGTGCAGTAGAGACGCAGGTTTTGGCAACCGATTGACTTTATCAAATTCGGTGAGAAATTGTAGCCAAGTGTAATGTTTTTAACCTTAGCGAAACTTACCTTTGTAAGACCGCGGGCTGTCTGATAGAAATCCTGTTGAGGACCGAGACCGTCCTGTGTACCACCGGAAAGCATCGGGTATTTACCATAATGAGTAGTGGTCTGGTAGATAGGATCTTGCAAGGTTCCGTCCGGGTTAATACCACCCGCATCTACAAGAGTACCGGCAGGTATATAATAGTCCATCTGCATTTTGCCGCGTCCACGGTCGTGAAGGTCATAATAGTCTCCGTTGAGGAAAGATGAATTTACCCAGAAATTATCCTTGATATAGATATTGAAGCTGAAGTCGATTGAACCGCCCTTTCTTGGAAGACGATACATCATGTTGGATGTGATTGATCCTTGCCAGCGGGGATCTGCACAGAAGATTTTCTTATCGGCATCATCAATATTACCGTCACCGTTTACATCAAGCATCTTTGGCTGTCCTTCACCTACACCATAAACATTGTAGTAGTAGTCGTATTCACGCACCTGAGAACCCGGTGTAAAGCCGTGGTCTATAGCACACTGGTGGTCAGGAACTGTCATGTATTTATCGGAAACAACACCGTCCCATACATACTGATAGATATTGTTAGCTGGGTAGCCTACGAACAGTGAATTAGTTGCTGTTTTGATTACCTCATCACTTATACCATTGATCTCACGCACCTTGTTCTTATTATGGTTGAAGGTGAAGGTAGTAGACCATGTGAAGGTAGGGTTGTCGATATTGATTGTTGTAAGAGCGACTTCGACACCAGTGTTGCGGACCTTACCAATATTGGTAGACATTTCAACGCCACCTGACTCGAGAGGAAGTTTCACTCCATAAAGAAGTTCTTCTGAATTCTTCTGATAGAATTCGATGTTACCGGTGATGCGGTCACGAAGGAATCCGAAGTCTAAACCTACGTTCCATTCCTTTGAAGTCTCCCAAGTGAGGCTTTTGTCTACGATGCCGCTGGCATACACACCGTTATACCATGTTGAACCGAAAGGATAGTATACGGGACTTGAGATACCCACCATGGTTGCATAGTTGCCGACACCCTTATTATTACCGGTGATACCATAGCTGAGACGGAGCTTGAGATTGTTGATCCAGTTTACATCACGGAGGAATGCTTCCTCATTTGCACGCCATGCCACAGCGACAGATGGGAAACTGTGCCAGCGGTGTCCCTCTGCAAGTTTTGATGAACCATCCCAACGCATTGTGGCAGTGAGCAAGTAGCGTTCTTTGAAGCCATAGTTGACACGGAAAGCATAAGACAGCAATGAATTTTCATTGTAAGATGATTTCGAATCCTTGGCATTGAATGTTCCAGAGCCCATATTCCACCAGTCAGAACCTTCGAGAGGGTCAGTAGTCACCCAAGTATAAGACTCGCCGGTGTATTTTGAAGATGAGAAAAGGAACATGGCGCCTACCGAATGGATATCATTGAAGGTCTTATTGTAGTTGAGGATGTTGTCCCATGTCCAAGAAAGGCCTGTGCTATTTACTACGGTTGCTGAATGCACAGCATCGTCTACATATGTCTTACCTGTCTCCGGATTGATGTAACCTACATATTTACCATTGCGATAGCTTGAATAGCTGGGTGAGAAGGTTGACTTAAAGTATAGCTCTGGGAGGAAGTTTAATTGGAGATAAACATTACCGAGTGCTCTGTAGGATGTGCGCTTTTCTGTGGAGTTGCGCATACGGTCGAGCGGGTTGATGAAGTCAGAGAACTGATGGTCGTCGGTTCCAAGGGTATTTTTATTACCCGGATAGTGCTGAATTTCACCTGTCTCAGTATAAGGAATCATATATGGGTTAACGCGATAAGCCTGAGAGATAGCATCGCTGTCGGCATAGCCATTCTTAATCTGCGCAAGGTTGAAGCTGAAACCTGCAGAGATGACTTTATTGATTCTTGCNTCNACNGATCCNTTGAANGANANNGTGNTTTGTGAGTCACCNTCATACATACCCTTCTCNCCATTGTAGCCNANNCCGAAGTGGTAGTTGACNGTNTCGCTTGANCCNGCAACNGATACNTAGTGGTTCTGCTGGCTACCTGTGCGAGTCACAAGATCAATCCAGTCAGTAGTCTTGCCTTCAGCGAGGAGTTGTTTCATTACATAAGGAGACTGAAGGTTGGCAATCTGTTGCTGCAGAAGAGCCTGACCAATACCGTAGCTTGCGGGCTGCATCCACTGAGAAGTCTGGGCTGCATAGTTGTTTGCGCCGCCCATTGGCATAAGGAATTTGCCGAAGCGGTAGTAATACCAGTTCTCTCCCATCATGAAGTGAGGCTTGTGGCTTGCCTTGTTAACACCGTAATATCCATCGTAAGAGACAGTTGCCTTCTGATTTTTCTTAACGTTGAGACCACCTTTGGTTGTCACCATGATCACACCGGCAGTAGCACGTGAACCATAGATAGCAGTAGAAGAGGCATCCTTGAGCACGTCGATACGCTCAATATCCTGCGGATTGAGGAAGTCGATATCGTCGCACATCACACCGTCTACAACATAAAGTGGAGTAGTTGAGGCATTGATAGAGGAGCGGCCACGGATCTCCACATTGATGGAGCCGTTGGTACGACCAGTTTGTTTAGTAATGCTNACGCCCGNAGTNGTANCCTGAANGTTCTCAAGGATAGAAGGTGCTCCCTTGGCATTGAGTTTCTCTGTGCCTACAGTAGATACGGCACCGGTGAGGTCGGTACGCTTCATGACACCGTAACCTACGACAACGATCTCTTCGAGAAGCTCAGCATTGTCTGTAAGGACAACATCAATCTTGGTCTGACCTTTCACATCCACTTCAAGGCTGTTGTAGCCTACGTAGGAGAATTGAAGTTTTGCTTTTGGATTGACGNTTTTGAGTGTGTAGTTACCGTCAAGGTCTGTTNCAGTACCAGCAGAGCTGNCTACAATCATTACCNTTGNGCCGATCAGGGGTTCGCCCTCAGAATCCGTTACGATACCGGATACGTNAATGTTCTGGGCAAACGCGGGAATCGCCATCAGCATGGCGACCAAGGTCAGGAACGTCTTCCGCAAGAAGAGCCTTCCCTTTTCTCGTTTCGATGTTAGTTTAATTTTGGTCATAATACACGTTATGATATTTATAATTATTGCCTTGTCATGCACATAGTTAGACATAGCCCAACCATTAGTTCAAAGTCAACTTTTTTAAGGTTAATTATTATTTTTTTAGGTTCCACAATAGGTTTAGCACACAAAATTAGAGAATCTTCTTAATATTTCCAAATTTTTTTGAAAAAAAATCACACTTTTTAACAAAAACCTCACCCCATCCAACCCCACCGTATCGAGTACGTCCTTAAAATTCCCCCTTTAGGGGGTTAGGGGGCCTCTCCTTTTTCTGTTATCGTATGTTAAATATTACCCCACATAGCAATAGTATGCAAAATTTTTATTAACTTTACACCTTAATTATAAATACTGACCTAAACCATTATGAAGAGCCTCGCAAAATTCATGTCGTCGCTGCCGCTGCCGATAAAATCGGTAGTGATCACAGTCATGACCCTGCTCTGCTCCCACGTGGTGGTCTACGACCTCATGTCGGTATCCTTCTTCTCCCCAATGGAGAAGGCTTCCGACTTCAGATTCAGCGATTTCTATACCATTGTCGCCGACGACCGCGCGGTAGCCACCCTCGACGAAGACATCGTAATCGTCCCTCTCGACGGCTACACACGCAAGGATATGGCACGCGTCATCAACGACATTGACTATTGCAACCCTGCCGCTGTCGGCCTTGATATCGCTTTCGCACGCCCATCAAACCCAGATGACGACCCTCTTGCCGAGGCACTCGCCGACTGCCGAAACCTCGTGATGCCAATCAGAGTGGTAGCCGATGAGGATGGCCTTCACCCGGCACATCTCTCATATTACGACTCCATCGTAGCGCCACAGGGAGGGTTTGCTGCCGTCAACATTCAAGGTGATGCACAGGAACGCTCTACTGTGAGGGAATTCACTTCCTACTTCGACTCCCCGGAAGGCTCTGTCCCCTCTCTTGCCGCTGCGCTTGCCGGAATATTGCGCCCGGAGTCAGTTAAGGATCTCAAAAACCAACCCGGGAAGGAAGATTTTATCAGATTCGCTTCCAAAAGATTTGACATCATCGACCCTGAGGAAATCATCGACAACCCCGACCTCATAGAGGGCAAGATTGTGCTCGTAGGCAAAATGGACAATGCAGGAGACATGCACGTCACCCCTCTCGACAATTTCACCCCCGGGCTCCTTATACATGCCCACACTGCCGCAACCATCCTCTCCGGCAAATTTATTCGCGAATTGACCCCATTTGAGTCCTACTCCTTCGCGGCTATCGTCTGCTTCCTATTGGTTTGGCTCAATTTGCGCCTTTGGGATAGTCCCGCGGGACCATTGGTAGTCAGAATTGTCCAGGCATTGGCGCTCTACCTTATGATTATGGGCGGAACCATGGCCTACATACATTACGACATAGACCTCAATTTCGCTTTTGCTATATTAGCCACCTCTTTAGGAGTGGCGGCATGCGACGTCTACATAGGGCTCTTTACCAAAAACGGAGCCTGCGACAAAATTGCCAATTTGTTCAGAAAATCAAACAATAACGCCATATGAAAAGACTGACTCTAAAAACCATCTCAATCTTTGCGATCTCCCTCGCCATAATGACTGCCGGAGATGCTTTCGCCACCCTTACTATTTATAAGGTGAAAGGGAATGTCACGGTCAAAGGGAAATCAAAGAAGGCCGTAAAAGCAGAGCGCAGGGCTGAAGTGTTGCCTACCGACATCCTCAATATTCCAGCCGGTGGAAGCGTGGATATCCTAAATTCTGACAATAAACGCATATATTCTTCCGTTTCTAATGGGAATATGTCGGTCAAAACCCTAATAGACAAAGCGGAAGCGCACGCTGCCAACATCACCGGAAACATCAACCGGAAAGTGATGGCTGCCGTGAAGGAAACCGGATCACAAAAGAAATCCGGCTACGAAGCAATGGGCATGGTGATACACGAAACCGATGCAATTGCCTATCCTGCAATCTCTTTGCCAAAAGACGTCAGTTATCTTTCTTATCTGATCGACAACGTTTCCGACCAGGATGCCGACCATCAAGACTATATTCAATTGGAGACAACATCTGCCGATGCTGAAGACGGGTCGTTCAACTTCGTGATCCTCAGCAGCATCCACGAGCCTCTCTATTTCAATGTCATCGACCAAAGCAATAAAGAGGATATCCAACTTTTGCTCCCGCAAAATCCAATTGCGGCTCCCAAAACAGTGACAGTTGCCTCCGGATTCCGTTTCCTGCCAGATGAAGGAGAAAACAGATATATAGCGATAGCCTCCGACAAGGATTTCTCCGCCGAAGACATCCAGAAGCTTCTCCAACCAGGCTACGAACCCGATGAAGACTACTACCTCTCCATCCTCACCCTAAACCCCTAAACCCCAGAAACCCCAGAAACCCTCGAAACCCTCGAAACCCTCGAAACCCTCGAAACCCCTGAAACCCATAATAATTAAACAAAATAAACACATCATGAAGAAATCTTTACTATTAGCAAGTGCCCTCGCACTCTGCACCCCCCTCTTCGCTGAGGAAGCAGTCCCGGCGTTCCCGGGGGCAGAAGGCCATGGACGTTTCACTACCGGCGGTCGCGGCGGCAAAATCGTCCATGTGACCAACCTCAACGACAGCGGAGAAGGCTCTCTGCGCTGGGCTCTCTCTCAGAGTGGCCCCAAGACCATCGTTTTTGATGTCTCCGGCTACATCGACCTCAAGAGCCAACTCAATGTGAGCTCTAACACTACAATTGCCGGACAGACAGCTCCCGGCGATGGCATCACACTCAGATACTATACTCTTTATTTCGGAAATGCCGATAACGTAATAGTCCGTTTCATCCGTAGCCGACGCTCTCAGGTGAAAGATGTCAACGACGGTGCTGACGCAACTTGGGGACGCCGTAAGAACAACATCATCATCGACCACTGCTCTTTTTCTTGGAGCATCGATGAGGTCGCTTCTTTCTACGACAACCGCAATTTCACTATGCAGTGGTGTACTCTCGGCGAAGGCCTCGCAAATCCCGGACACTCCAAAGGCTCTCACAGCTACGGCGGCATTTGGGGCGGAAAGGAAGCTTCTTTCCACCACAATTACCTAACCCATATCCAAAACCGAGCACCGCGCTTCAATGGTGCACGCTACGAATGGAATGGTTGGGACAAGGAAAAGTATGAAAACACTGTGGATGCAGAGCGCGTTGACTTTCGTAACAATGTGATGTATAACTGGGGCAATGGCAACGGTTGCTATGGCGGCCCAGGCGGCGGATACATCAACATGGTCAACAACTACTTCCAAGCCGGTCCCGGCACAAAAAACAAGACTACAGTTACGGAAGTATCAGTAGGCAACTCCGGAAACTCAACAAATGAGGCTCTCCGCAATCTCTGCTCCCGCTACTTCATTGAAGGAAACTACGTGACTGCTGCTGACGAACCGGAAAACTACGACTGGAAAGGTGTGAAATATGATGGCGGTCTGAAAACCGTTGACGGTGAGAAATATATGCCCGATACCAAACACAAATTCGGAGAAAAGGCTGACTATACAGATTTTGATGGCTACAGCTATCTTAAAGTCAAACTCGACGAGCCTATCGATGCCGGCGTGGTCACTACCCAAACTGCCAAGACTGCATACGACAAGGTACTCGACTACTGTGGAGCTTCCTACGTACGCGATGCTGTGGATATCCGCTATATGGAAGAGGCTCGCACCGGCACTGTGACCTACCACGGAAAAGAACCGTATGTGGACAAGAGTGGAAAAGTTAATCCCACTTCCAACACTGAAGGGATCCTCGACTTCATCAATGATCCTGATGGTGAGGAAAATCCTAACACTGCAAGTTTCCCTGAATTGAAGAGTGTGAACCGTCCTGAAGGTTATGACACCGACCTCGACGGCATGCCCGATGCATGGGAAACAGCCAACGGTCTTGACCCAAACAATCCAGACGACGCCAACGAATATACCGTAGACTCAAGAGCAATTTACACTAACGTGGAAGTCTATATCAACCAGCTTGTTGAAGACATCATGAAAGGTGGAAATGCTGACGCAATCTCCGCTGTTGACGAATACTATCCTGAATGCGTTCGCATGAGCGCTGTCGAGGGCATCGAATCTGCTCCGAGCGAAGTCGTGGCTGTAGAATACTACGACCTCAACGGTGTGCGTATTGCAGAGCCGGCTCAAGGCATCTCCATCCGCCGAATCGTATTTGCTAATGGTACTTCTGAAACTGACAAAGTAATTAAGAAATGATTTTAAAGAAATTAACTATGATGATGGCTGCCATGGCAGTCATCATCCCTGCGCAAGCAGACGATGCCATCCTTCCCTCATTCCCGGGCGCAGAAGGTTTTGGCGCTATCACCACGGGTGGACGTGGTGGTAAAGTGTATCATGTCACAAACCTTGACGACAGTGGCGAGGGTTCTTTCCGCTGGGCTTGTAGCCAAAGCGGCACACGCACCATTGTCTTTGACGTGAGCGGCACAATCCATCTGAAATCTGAACTGAAAATCAAAAACGGAAACGTAACAATAGCCGGACAGACTGCCCCGGGCGACGGCATCTGCGTGGCTGACTATCCTTTCGTGATCAGTGCTCCTAATATCATCATCCGATTCATGCGTTTCCGCCTTGGAAATGAGGCTTTGAAGACCAACAACAAAGCCCATGAGGGTGACGGACTTGGTGGAATGGACGGTTCTAAGATTATGATCGACCACTGCTCCGTAAGCTGGAGCATCGATGAATGCCTTTCTGTCTACGGCTCAAAAAACATTACTGTGCAATGGTGTATGGCCACACAGAGCCTTGTTAACTCCGGTCATAGCAAGGGTGCTCACGG
>WFLX010379469.1_pt1 | contig 13904 bp, 11 predicted proteins | sample 4967041 | NCBI WGS metagenome assembly WFLX01 (sample SAMN12857096, study PRJNA449069) | gut metagenome | isolation source: stool from male and female vole | host: Microtus ochrogaster | place: USA:Florida | collected 2017
CGTGTGGACTATCACAAGAATACCGACTTCGCCTCAAGAGTGCTCCGTCTCACTGAGGCCAAGTGACCGATTCCTGACCCTGATATGGCAAGCCCCCTCATGCAATCCTGCATGAGGGGGCTTACCGTATAGTTCGCTGCCTGTAAGTGTCAACGACGGCCACGGCCGTGGGTAGTGCTTGAACCGCTGCCTGTGTTGGTGTTGGTTGATTTGACCCGTGTCTGTGTCGGTGTGCTTTTAGATGAGCTTTTAGTTGTGCCGGTGGCCTGCCGGTTGGTGGATTTCGGTGTCGCCGTACCGGCACTCTTCTGGGTGTTGTTTTTAACGGTGGACGCGGGTGTGGCGGGTCGGTTGCTGCCAGATGACGAGCCGCCCGTATGGCTTGTGCCGGATCCGTTGTTACCGGGGCGGTTGCTGCCCGAGCCGGTATTACCAGAGCCGCTGTTGCCCGAGCCGTTGTTGCCGGGACGCGTGNTTGTCGTATTGCCTCCTCCGAGNNCGNCGTTGCCGGGACGTCCGTTATCGGGGCGCGTTGTCGTGGAGCCGCCGCTGTGATTGCCGCCGGGATTGCTTGTCCCGCCGCCGTGGTTACCGCTGCTGCCTCCTCCTGTGTGGTTGTTGCCTGGCACAGGTTTATTGTCGGGCTGCGTAGTGGGCGCGTGCCAGCCGGGATTGGATGGCGGGGGGCCGGCAGCAGGGCCGTAGCCGGGATAATAGCCGGCTGGCGGTGGAGGCGGTGGCGGTGGACCCGGATCATAGTAGGTCGGTCCTCCGCCGTAATACGGGCCGTAGCCGTAGATGTCGTAATCGACCCACATTGTTTCCCGACCTATGATGCCACATGAGGTCATGGCAGCCGAGGCGGCCAATGTAAGAAGACTTGCTGTGAATATTCTGCGGGTCATGACTGTTTGGTGTTAATTCCGGGCGGCGCCCCATGGGTGCCGCCCGGTTGTGATTATTATCTGCAAATATAACAATATGTTGCTTATGTTGCAAATAATNCGGTGATTTTATTTATGATTNTGGTGTCCNTTATGTTTGNGCGGATTGGGTTTNGGTGCTTTNTGGTTTTTGTGTTTTTTAGGTGGAGCGGGCGGTGGTGGTGGCGGTGGTGTCACCACAGGTCTCGATGGAGGTGGTGGAGGCGGTGGCGGAGGAGTGGGCGTGGATGCCGATATTGACACGCCGTTGCTGCCTATCGAGACATTTATCCAGTTACCGGCCATTACGGAGGCGGATGACAGCAGCACCGATGCTGCGATAGCTACGAAGGTAAGTTTACGTTTCATATCATCATCATTTTTTAGTTATACCATTTTGACACTTACCACAGCAAATGGTTTACTATTTGCAAACAAACACACCCTATTTTCAACAAAAAGCAAAGAATTGTCACCCATCTGACCAACACCGCACCCTCCCTACATCNCTTTTCTNANATCTCNATATCCCCCCTCATGACCCTCCCGGANAAAGAAGAACTCCGAAGACCAATTTTTTCTTATTCTGCCGCGTCTATTTCATCGGCATGGGACTNTAAACGATTTGCGATATCTCTGAATGCCTCGGCCAGCTGATGTGCTTCATCAGCCGAAAAACTCCGCTCTTTATCGCATACTGTTGCCCCATGGAGCTTTTGAGAGAACCACCCATGCGTTTTACCAAAATATTGTTTTGCTATGGCTGTCTTATTCAGCAGTCCATCAAGGTCAAGAAANGCGGTGAAAATCGCACCGTCTTTAAATTTAATNGTCTCNGCTCTGTGTTGCTCCNCTANTTCAGGATCATGNTATTTTCGTTTGCTCAAATACATATAGCTTTATATATTTTGTCCTCGTCTGTCTCCCAGGGACTTCTTTTTTACAATTAGTTAATGATCTCATATAGCTATCGAATGGACAGATTGACAACTTCATGGTTGTAATCTTTATAAATAACTGAAAACAGGTAGTGTATGAACTCATACCACCTATATTGCATATTTACTACTATACGGCCATAGACTCCTCCTTTCTATTAATGTTTTTTGTTTATGATACAAAGTTATTAATAATTTCGTTAATAACAAATTATTAGATGACTTTCATGATAAATATTTGTCTATATCCCCTTCTTCGACTAACTTTGCATTGTCAAATATTGTGCCTTGTCACAGTATTTGACAATAGACATTATGATAATACAACTACCTCTTCACCTGCATAAGCTCACTGCGCGGAGGCTTTTGTGATCAGATTATAGGACAGAGACTTGCGTCTCTATTTTTATTATCNTAAGCTNCTNNTGAAGTAATACTTTAAATAATTCAANATNNANTATATCANTNTTATCAAGCATAACTGTAANTTATCCTAAGTATGAATCAGTATATATACAGACTGCTGACTCCTAATGTTTTGGAGGGCGTCAACACCTTTCAGACAGTGGTCATTACCGGTCCGCGGCAGTCCGGTAAGACGACCTTGTGCCGCCATCTGTTTCCCGATTACAGTTATGCCGATCTCGATGACATCACCCTCCGCACATCGGTAATGGAGAATCCCGTCGGATTCCTTGACTCCTTAGGCGACAGAGCAGTGATCGAAGAAGTGCACCACGTGCCCGAACTCATGACCATGATACAGGAGCGCACCGCCGAATCACCCGACCGCAGATATATACTCACCGACCGAGGTACATATTCAGTGCCCCGATCACTTGCAGGCCACGCCGCCGTGTTTTCACTGCTGCCCCTCTCCCTCACCGAGGCCGAATACATCCTNGCCTCACAGCCTGTCGANNNNATCATNATCNNNGGNATGTATCCNGAGATCATAGCCGGCCAGTCGCANCCCGNCANATANTACAGGNANTACTANAACACCTACGTNGANAGAGACCTCAGAGACCACATNAACAAGAAGAACCTGNTGGCCTTTGACAGATTCATACGNCTGATGGCCATGCGTATAGGCTCGGAATTCAACGCATCCGCGCTGGCGCGCGAGACCGGTGTCTCCTCGGTCACCATCAAGGAGTGGTTCGGCATCCTCACCGGCACATATATCGCGTTTCCGCTGACACCCTATCACAACGGTCAGTCAAAGCCCCTCACCAAGATGCCCAAAATCTATTTCCATGACACGGGGCTCGCATGCTTCCTGTTAGGCATAGACAACGAGGAAAAGCTCCAGACCCACCAGATGCGGCGCGCGCTCTTTGAGAATCTTGCCGTGACCCAGCTGCTCAAGCAAAGATACAACCGCGGCATAGACCCCATGATGTATTTCTACCGCGACAAGACAGGTCTCGAGATCGATGCCGTAGCCGCCGAGGGCGACACACTGCGCATCTACGAGATAGTGTCCGGCAAGACCGTACGCCGGGGATTCTCCGACCGCATGAAACGCGCCCGCCTCACCATNGCNGGAATANCATCNGCCACNGTGATATANGAGGGAGAGAGCAATCCGCCCGTNACNCTCAACATCCGCGANCTATAAGCCGCCCAGTCAAAAANAACCGTGACTAATCCAGTGAAAATACCTATATTTGCAAAATGATTACCGCNTCNATAGTGACATACCNCACACCGCTGNCCGAGATAGACAANGTGCTGTCGTGCCTGGNCGCCTCNGAGGTGGAGAAAGTNTATGTGATNGACAACTCACGTGACAAGGCCATGGAGGANCACCTCTCNGGCAATCCGTTNGTGGAATANATCGCCTCNGACAATGTGGGCTACGGCGCNGGCCACAACCAGGGCATACGACGGGCCATGACCGCCGGTGCGGAATTTCATATCGTGCTTAACAGCGATGTCTACTGGAGCGACCCCGTGGTGGAGACCTGCCGCGACTACATGACGGCTCATCAGGATGTGGGTCAGGTGATGCCCAAGGTATATTATCCCGACGGACGGCTGCAATATCAGTGCAAGCTCCTCCCTACCCCGCTCGACCTGCTATTCCGCCGTCTGCTGCCCTCACGGATGCTGCGCAGACGCGAGCGGCGCTATCAGCTGGAGTTCACGGGCTACGACCACGAGATGAATGTGCCCTACCTGTCGGGATGCTTTATGTTCTTCAGGATGTCGGCGCTGCGCGAAGTCGGCATCTTTGACGAGCGCTTCTTCATGTATCCCGAAGATATCGACATGACCCGCCGCATNCACAGCCGNTACCGCACCATGTATCTGCCCGCGGTATCGATCACACACATTTACGCTGTACAGTCACGAAAAAATGCGCGCATGTTCATGATACACGCGCGCAATATGATCAAATATTTCAACAAATGGGGCTGGATATTCGACTCCGGCCGACGCCGCTACAACCGACGGCTGCTCGCAGCCGAGGCCGAGATCGCCAGGAGACGCTAACGCTTGTCNGCCACGAAATTCACANCGGTGAGNGTGATGTCNGCNGTCNCNTTNTCGATATNNGTNGCCTTTTCGGTATAGACGATNGTNGAGTTGGCNACCTCNATACCNTGNACNCANTTATANCCNGAGATNCCCGANGCCTTGATGCCTGTGCGGCANCCGCGGCACACTACGTCGCTGATATGTATGCCCGTGAATTCCGGTACATTCTGCACCTCGGCCTTCGCGCCGTCGCCCTCCTTATATCCCGCCGGGCGGTCGATATAGTCGCACTGGAATGTGATGGCCTCGCCGGTGATATCAGCCATCATGATGTTGCTGATGTATATATCACCCGTGACACCCCCGCGGCCTATGGCGCTCTTGAAACGCAGACCCGTATCCGTGCCGGAGAATGTGCAGTCGCGCACCACTATGCGCTCCATGCCGCAGATATCCTCGCTGCCGATCACGAATCCTCCGTGGGCGTGATACACGGTGCAGTCCTGTATCAGTATGTCTCGGCAACCGTTGACATCGGTATCCTTTGATGGTGTGCCGCTCTTCATGCACAGGCCGTCGTCGCCGGCGTCCACGATCGAGTTGACGATAAGCACGCGGTGACAGTCGCTGATATCGATAGCATCGCCGTTCTGCGCATTCCACGGACAGCGCACCGTGATGCCGTCGATTATCACATTGCTGCAATAGAACGGATGCACATGAAACTTCGGAGCGTTCTGGAATATGACACCCGACAGCTTGACATTCTCACAATGGAAGATGCGAAACAGGTCGTTGCGCTTCTTCTCCTGCTTCTCGGCTGTATCGGCGATATCCGGATAACCCGATTTCAGGTGCATCGGATACCATAGCTTGCCGTCGTCGGTCACCTGGCCACCCATACGCAGGAAGTTACCCCACTCAGTGTCGCTCACCTTGCCGCGCTTGACCGGTCGCCACTGGGCCCCGTTGCCGTCGATCGTGCCTTGTCCCGAGATGCCTATGTTGCGGCAGCGGGTGGCCGAGATACAGGCCCTGACACGCGATGCCTTGGGATTGGGATCGAGGTACAGGCTCTTGTCGGGCGAGAAATAGAGCACGGCATTGGCGCGCAGATGCAGCTCCACCCCGCTCTTGAGCTCAAGCGGCCCGGTGAGCCAGATACCCATTGGCACCACCACACGTCCGCCTCCGCGGACCGACATGTCGTCGATAGCCTTCTGGATTATATCCGTGCAGAGGGTCACGCCATCACCTTTGGCACCGAGCGAAGATATGTCGATGCTGTCCGGTCGGAATCCGAAGTCAGACACCTGGGCCACCTGCGCGGGCAGCGACTGATAATAACCCGAATAGTCGGCGCCCCTGGCCGCAAGCAAGCCCGGCACCAGCACTAAGATTGATAAGATACGTCTGATATTCATTATTTTGTAGATTGGTATTGTCTAAGGTAAGAGGTGTAACCGTAAAAAAAGTGCCTGATAGAATGTATCAGGCACTTGTCATCAATCGGTGTGGAGTATAGCGGACTCGAACCGCTCACCTCGACACTGCCAGTGTCGCGCTCTAGCCAGATGAGCTAATACCCCGTTGCTTTTTGCACTGCAAATTTAAATACTAATTTTTTATATACCAATAGTATCTAATAACATTTTATATTCTTTAACCATTTTACATCTTACTTAACACCGGCATTGCTTTTTAATTTTTTAACTTTGCAATCCAATCATTAACCTTAAATCTGTGGTCTACAACATTTACACTCTCATTTTAGCCCTCTCGGCCATTTTCGGTATGTCTATGCCGGCTTATGCCGCCGATGATACCGTGACAGTCGGCGCCGCGCGCACATCTGAATATCTGCCTCTGCTCGAAGGCAAGCGCGTGGGTCTGTATACCAATCACACGGGCATGATCGACAGCTCGACACACACGCTCGACGCCATGCTCGCCGCAGGAATCGACGTAGAGTGTGTATTCGCTCCCGAGCATGGCTTCAGGGGCACTGCCGATGCCGGTGAGCATGTCGCCGGCGGTATCGACCAGAAGACAGGCGTAAAGATAGTGTCGCTCTACGGGCCGGGAAGAGCCGAGGCTATGGAGAAGGCCATGCAGGACCTCGACATAGTGGTGACCGATATCCAGGACGTGGGCCTCAGATACTATACTTATTACTGCACCATGCTCGAACTCATGAATTCGGCAGCCGCCCACGGCAAAAAATTCATGGTGCTCGACCGCCCCAACCCCAACGGCATGTATGTCGACGGACCCATCCTCGACATGAAATATGAGTCGGGCGTGGGTCGTCTGCCCATACCGGTGGTACACGGCCTCACCCTCGGCGAGATGGCACGCATGATCAACGGCGAAGGCTGGCTCAAGCAGGGCCGCACAGTCGACCTCACCGTGGTGCCATGCGCGGGCTACACCCACGCCACACGCTATGAGCTGCCCATAGCTCCGTCGCCCAACCTCCCCGACATGACATCGATCTACCTCTACCCCTCGATATGCTATTTCGAGGCTACCGACGTGAGTCTGGGACGCGGCACCGAAAAGCCCTTCAAGATCTACGGCCATCCCCGCATGAAAGGACGCAGCTTCAGCTTCACGCCTACCTCACGCCCCGGTGCCAAGAATCCGCCGCAGAAGGGGGTGAAATGCTATGGTGTGGATCTCAGCGATATGCCCCACGACTCCATCATAGCACGCGGCATCGACCTCTCCTACCTGATTGATGCATACCGCGGTACGGCCCCCCACAAAGAGCGCTTCCTCACGTCATTCTTCGAGAAGCTCATCGGCGTGGACTACGTGAGGCAGATGATCGCCGACGGAGCCTCGGCCGACGAGATCAAGGCCCGGTGGGCCGGCGACGTGGCCGACTTCAAGATCCGGCGCCGCCCCTACCTCCTCTATGCCGAATAAGTTATAAGTAATAGTGTATAAGTAAATANNGTATAAGTAAGTNAGCACTCCNNTNATCGTCATATTATCAATAGCCGTATATTTTGCNNTNCTTATGCTCGTGTCGTGGCTGGCATCGAGAGGCAAATCNGANAACGATACATTCTTTACNGGCAACCGCAAGGCCCCCTGGCCTCTGGTGGCNCTGGGCACAGTGGGGGCGGCCATCTCGGGCGTNACNTTCATCTCGGTGCCCGGCATGGTGGCCAACAAAGGCTACGCCTATCTGCAGATGATGCTCGGCTTTATAGTNGGATATTTTGTGGTGGCCTTCGTGCTNGTGCCGCTNTTCTACAAGCGCAACATCATCACGATCTACGGCTATCTCGAGCAGCGGTTCGGCACCACTACCTACCGCACGGGCGCATGGTTCTTCTACATCTCCAAGATGCNCGGTGCGGCCGTGCGTTTCTTTGTGGTCTGCGCGGTGCTTCAGCTCCTTGTCTTCGGGCCGCTCCATGTGCCGTTCACCTTCAATGTGATAGTCACCATCGCCCTGATCTGGCTCTACACCAATCAGGGGGGAGTCAAGACCGTGGTATGGACCGATGCTCTCAAGAGCTTCTGCCTNGTGGCNTCCGTGGTGCTGTGCATCTGGTTCATCGCCGACAATTTAGGTATGGGCCCCGGCGACATAGCCCACGAGGTCACCGCCCACCACACATTCAGGATGTTCTTCTTCGACGATCCGTCATCGGCCAATTATTTCTGGAAACAGTTTGTGGCCGGCATATTCATGACCATAGCCATGACCGGACTCGACCAGGACATGATGCAGCGCAATCTCGCCTGCGCCAACTCGGCCAAGTCGCAGAAGAATATCGTGGTGAGCAGTATCGTGCAGTTCTTTGTGATCGGTCTCTTCCTGATACTCGGCACACTGCTCGTGATGTTTCTCGAGCGCAACAATATCGAGATACCGGCCAAGACCGACGATATATTCGGTCTGGTGGCCACCCACCACACTATGCCCGTGGTGGTGGGAGTGCTCTTTATCATCGGCCTTGTGGCCGCGGCATATTCAGCCGCCGGCTCGGCGCTCACGTCCCTCACCACATCATTCACGGTCGACATCATCGGAGCCCACCGCAGCGGCGACGACAAAAAGCTCACCAAGGTGCGCAAGGGCGTACACATCGCCAATTCGGTAATAATGGGTCTGATCATCATCGCATTCTATTACATCAGCGAGCAGGATGCCATCTCGGCTGTATACACGCTCGCATCATATACCTACGGACCGATCCTGGGCCTCTTTGTCTTCGGCATGTTCACCAGCCGCAAGGCCATAGACCACGCGGTGCCCCTGGCCTGCATCGCCGCACCGGCGCTGTCATGGCTGCTGCAATGGGCACTCGTCCGCCTGTTTGACTATCACACCGGATTCGAGCTACTGATAATCAATGCCCTCATTACCTTCATCTTCCTCATTATCTTATCGCGCAATCAAAAAGACATACCTGAATCATAATACTGACCTTTTTTGTTAGACCTATGGCAAAAGACTTGTTATCCAAATATATATGGNTGATTGANACNATNAAGCGACATCGNCGCATCACNCGCGAGGAAATAAACAGATACTGGGAGAANTCNTCGCTATCCAACGGCGAACCGATNCCCCGGCGCACGTTCTACAANTATCGCCAGGCCATNGAGGAGCTCTTCGATATCAATATCGAGTGCGACCCCTCGACNTTTGAATATTATATCTCGGAGGAGGNCAAACACCGCGAGAGCGTCNCCAACTGGCTGCTCAACTCCACCGCCACCAACAGCCTGATCACCTCGGCACGCGACATCTCAAACCGCGTGTTTCTCGAAGACGTACCCTCGGCACGCGGCCACCTCGCCGTGCTTATCGAGGCTCTCCGCTCGTCATGCCGCGTGAAGTTCGACTATCATCCCTACACGCGTAGCCTGCCCACCAAGGGGGTGGTGATCGAGCCTTACTTCACCAAGATATTCAANCAACGCTGGTATGTGGTGGGGCGCAGCGTCAAAGACGACAAGGTAAANACCTACGCGCTCGACCGCATGTCGCAGGTGAATCAGCTCGCCGAACATTTCAGCATGCCCGACGACTTCGATCCCGAGCTTTACTTCAAGGATGCCTTCGGCATCATCGTCGACCACAGCGAGCCCAAGAAAATCACCATCCGCACCGACAGCACACAGGCCAAATACCTNCGNGCNCTNCCNCTNCACGCCTCACAGACCGAGATGGTNCACGACCGNTACTCGGTGTTTGAATACNGGATGCGNATCACCAANGACCTCATCAGCGAGATACTGTCCTACGGGCCACGCATCGTGGTGCTCACTCCGCCCGAACTGCGCGCCATCATCATATCCGAGACACGCCGCTCCCTCGACAACTACGCCGACTGACCCACACCGACCCGCAGCCTTTCCCCACCCGATGGTGGGTAGCACGCAGAGCCGCATAGGAGCAGAGGGGCATAACATAATCTGCGTAAAAAATATCTGCTCCTCTGCCCCTCTGCGTGAAATCCATCAGGCTTAAATTGTGTAAAAAAGAAAAAAGATGTTGGGCAAATCACATATTTTACGTAACTTTGCACCACTTTTGAAACGGGAACCGACATTTCCCTTATCTTCAAGGTGAGAAAGATGCTTGACAGACAGACNATAAATACTACGGCTTTTGTCCGACGATGATTANCCGCGNCCGCAACATAGCGATTATGATGCGAGNNGCCACGCTTTGTCTTTCTTTACCNTAATTCCACAAACACAATAACATAATATCATAAATGGACGCAAATCATGTAACAGTGACATTTGCATCGGCCGAACATACCAAGTACGCCGAACTCGTATGCAAACTCATCTATGAATCCGCACTGCAGCGAGGTACAGGCATCGCACGCCGCTCACCCGAATACATATCCAAGAAGATGACCGGCGGCAAGGCCGTGGTGGCTATGGACGGTGACAAGCTCGTTGGATTCAGCTATATCGAGAGCTGGGAACATGGCGATTACGTAGCCACATCGGGTCTGATCGTCGACCCAGACTACCGTCACCTCGGCCTCGCTGCCAAAATCAAGGAAAAGACCTTCGAGCTGGCAAGGATGCGCTTTCCATTCGCNAAGATATTCTCCATCACCACATCGCTGCCCGTGATGAAGCTCAACTCACGCATGGGCTACAAGCCCGTCACATTCTCCGAGCTCACCGAAGACGACGAATTCTGGAAAGGATGCCAGGGCTGCAAGAACTACGACATACTGCAGCGCAACAACCGCCGCATGTGTCTGTGCACCGGCATGCTCTACGACCCCGCCGTAGAGGCCGAGCCCGCCACACCATCCACNCCATACAAGATCATGCTCCGCAACAAGATCAACAAATTACTTCACCTCAAGAAATAAATCACAAAAATCACGATACAAAGATGGACAAGAAAAAAGTAGTGCTGGCCTTCAGCGGAGGNCTCGACACATCNTTCTGCGTTAAGTACCTCTCNGAAGACCTCGGATACGAGGTNCACACAGCTATCGCCAANACCGGCGGNTTTTCTGAAGAAGANCTNAAGAGCATCGAGGAGCGNGCCCTACGNCTCGGNGCCGCATCACACACCACNCTCGATGTCACNCGCGACTACTACGACAAGAGCATCCGCTACATGATTGCCGGCAATGTGCTGCGCAACGGCACCTACCCCATCAGCGTATCATCAGAGCGCGTATTCCAGGCCATCGCCACTATCGAATTCGCCAAGAGCATCGGAGCNGANGCCATNGCNCACGGCTCNACCGGCGCNGGCAACGACCAGGTGCGCTTNGACCTCACATTCCAGATCCTCGCCCCCGAGATCGAGATCATCACCCCCACNCGCGACATGACGCTCACNCGCGACTACGAGATNAATTATCTCAAGGAGCACGGNTACGAGGCCGACTTCAAGCGCATGGAATACTCNATNAACAAAGGCCTNTGGGGCACCAGCATCGGCGGCAAGGAGACTCTCCANTCNGAGCAGACNCTGCCCGACAGCGCCTANCCCTCGCAGATCACCGCCGAGGGNCCCGAGACCCTGAAGATCACCTTCGACAAAGGTGAGATCTCTGCCATCAACGGCGAGAAATACGACGACAAGATCGCCGCCATCCGCAAGATCGAGGAGATCGGAGCCAAATACGGCATCGGCCGCGACATGCACATCGGCGACACCATCATCGGCATCAAGGGCCGTGTAGGATTCGAGGCCGCCGCACCAATAATCATTATCGCAGCGCACAAGATGCTGGAGAAGCACACCCTCACCAAATGGCAGCAGTACTGGAAGGACCAAATCGGCACATGGTACGGCATGTTCCTCCACGAGTCGCAGTATCTCGAGCCCGTGATGCGCGACATGGAGAAATTCCTCGAGAGCTCGCAGCAGAATGTATCCGGCACGGTAGAGCTCACCCTCTATCCGCGAACATTCACCCTCGTGGGTGTCGATTCTCCCTACGACCTGATGAAGACCGACTTCGGCGAATACGGAGAGGTAAACAAGGCATGGACAGCCGATGACGTGAAAGGATTCACCAAGATACTCGGCAACCAGATGAAGATATATCACAACGTGCAGAAGCGCAACGGTAAGGAATGANAGCCGGAATCATAGGAGGCGCGGGATACACCGCCGGCGAGCTGATACGCCTGCTCGTAAATCATCCNGATGTAGAGATCGGCTTCGTGCAGTCGTCNAGCAACGCCGGCAATCCNGTCACACAGGTACACGAGGGCCTGGTGGGCGACACCGATCTCGTGTTCACAGACAATATCGACCTCGACAGCGTAGACGTGCTGTTTCTCTGCTCGGGCCACGGATTCAGCCGCAAGTTCTGGCAGGAGCANGAGCTNCCNNCCCATCTCAAGGTNATCGACCTCGCGCAGGATTTCCGTGACGAGAGCGACGGATATGTCTACGGNTTGCCCGAGGTNNACCGCGANCGCATCGCCTCGGCGCGCCTGCTGGCCAATCCCGGCTGCTTCGCCACATGCATCCAGCTGTCGCTGCTGCCCCTGGCTGCGGCCGGCCACCTCACCGAGCCCCACATCACCGCTGTCACCGGCTCTACCGGTGCCGGCGTGAAGCCCGGAGCCACCACCCACTTCAGCTGGCGNAACNACAATATGTCGGTCTACAAGGCATTCACCCACCAGCANCTGGCCGAGATANGNCGCACCNTCACCNCCCTGCAGCCNGGCTTNGACGCNGACATCAACTTCATACCCGTGCGCGGCGACTTCCCNCGCGGTATCTTCGCCATGAGCCATCTCTCCACACCCCTCGCCATCGACGAGGCCAAAGCGCTGTACCGCGACTACTACCGCGACGCCGCCTTCACCCACGTGATCGACACACCCGTCGACCTCAAGCAGGCAGTGAATACCAACAAGGCTATAATCAGCCTTGAGAAACACGGCGACAAGCTGCTGGTGACAGCCGCGATCGACAACCTGCTGAAGGGAGCCTCCGGTCAGGCGGTGCAAAACATGAACATCATGACCGGACTCCCCGAGACAGCCGGTCTGCAACTCAAGGCCTCGGCCTTCTAATCATCAATACCTCCGACTATGAAATTATTCGATGTTTACCCCCTGTATGACATCGCCCCGGTCAAAGGCCGCGGATGCTATGTCTACGATGAAGAAGGCACTGAGTATCTCGACCTCTACGGAGGCCATGCCGTTATCTCCATCGGCCACTGTCACCCCCATTATGTCGAGGCCATCTCCCGTCAGGCCTCAATGCTCGGCTTCTACAGCAACTCTGTGCAGAATCCCCTGCAGGGCATCCTGGCCGAGAAACTGGGCCGTCTGTCGGGATATGACGACTACAATCTTTTTCTCTGCAACTCCGGTGCCGAGGCCAACGAGAACGCGATCAAGCTCGCGTCGTTTCACACGGGCAAGGCCAAGGTGCTCGCCTTCAGCCATGCCTTCCATGGCCGTACATCGGGTGCGGTAGCCGCCACCGACAATCCCAAGATAGTGTCACCTTTCAACCGCACCCCCAACGTGGAGTTTGTGCAGCTCGGCGACATCGACGCCGTGAAAGCCGCCCTCGCCACCGGCGAATACTGCGCCGTGCTCATAGAGGGCATACAGGGTGTGGCAGGCATACGCGTGCCCTCCGACGATTTCATGCGTCAGCTGCGCCAGCTCACCACCGACACAGACACCGTGCTGATACTCGACGAGATACAGTCGGGCTACGGCCGCACGGGCCGCTTCTTCGCCCACCAGTGGGCCGGCATACGCCCCGATCTGATCACCATGGCCAAGGGCATAGCCAACGGGTTCCCGATGGGTGCGGTGCTCATCTCGCCGCAGTTCAAGCCGGTCTACGGTATGCTCGGCACCACCTTCGGCGGCAACCNCCTTGCGTGCGCCGCCGCCATCGCCGTGGCCGAGGTGACCGAGAGCGAGGCTCTGGTGGACAACGCCCGCGAGGTAGGCGACTACCTGCTCGACCGACTGCGCGCGATGCCGCAGCTCAAGGAGGTGCGCGGACGCGGACTGATGATCGGCGTGGAGATCGACGGCGATGCCCCGGCCCTGC
>WFLX010126318.1_pt1 | contig 13902 bp, 19 predicted proteins | sample 4967041 | NCBI WGS metagenome assembly WFLX01 (sample SAMN12857096, study PRJNA449069) | gut metagenome | isolation source: stool from male and female vole | host: Microtus ochrogaster | place: USA:Florida | collected 2017
ATGGCCCCGCATACGTGGTCCTCCTGGTCCTCGTAAGAGTAGTCGCAGTATTTCAGGANCTGCCCCTGCACGTTGACGTAGAGNAGCCCGTCGTACCGCGCGTCCCCGGNCNCGTCCATGNCCAGGCTCAGTTCCGTGGAGCGCTCGTCGTAGGCCCAGGGGCGGTCCTGGTCGACGGGCGTGTCCCCGATCCCGTTCCAGTAGGCGCGCCCTGTGTGCAGCACCCATTTGTCGTCCGTGGCGGCGTGGTACTTGTTGGCGTGCACGTGGGGCAGGGTGCATAATTTCAGCACGTTCTCCCGCGGGACGTCGTCATGGTAGTAGTCCATGGACAGGTCCACGTGGACGCCGATGGGCTCGTCGGCATTATTGGCGTCGATGATCCGCCGGGAGCCGTCGGCATCCACGTACGGTTCGCCGGGGGCCTCGTCGGCCAGGCATTTGACGTGCCAGTCCCGCAGCGCGGACAGGAAGGCGTCCGGTACCGTCTTGCCGTTGGTGGCGACGTATACTTCGCGTACCGACGTATGGTGCCGTTTCGCGCATGTAAGCGCGTATCTGATCAATTCCGGCACCAGGGACGGTTCGCCGCCCGTGAACGTGAGCGTCGAGATCTCGGCGCAGTCCGAGAATACGTTGTCGATCAGCTGNTTCGGCATGTCCAGGGCTTCGGATTCCCCGCGCAGGCAGTCCGCGCAGTGCATGTTGCAGCGCCGGGTCAGCTCCAGGACCAGGTCGGTCGTATGGAGCCGCATGGCGGTCTTTTTGTTTTTCGGCATAAAATCATCTCCTATTCCTGGAACGGGTCCAGTGCGTAATCGAATACGTTGCGCTTCATCCACTTCGAGACGTAGTACAGGAACTGCCAGGGGCTCTCGCAGATGCGGTTCCCGCGGGCGTGCCTGATGGAACAGAAATCGTTCTTATGTCGCGCCGACCAGTGGGCCCATGGGACGAGGATTCTCAGCTGTTCCTCCGAAGGCGGGACCAGGAACTCGAAGCATGGGCCCGTTTCGGAGAAGCCCATGCGGATGTTGCCCCGGCGCATGAACCTGGCCATGGCGTCGTTCTCGTCCATATGGAACGGATAGAAGTCCGCGATGTCCCGGTGGTCCCGGTCCCTCTGGCGGCCCTCGATGCTNCCGTTGACCAGCGTCCCGTCCCTTAACATCCATACGGCAAGGCACGGGTCGTCCGTCCTGCCGTATTCTTTCAAGACGACGGCCTCGATGGGCTGTTTCTGTCTCCTCATGCCGTCCGCTCCTTTCTGTTTTTTTTTCAGCCTGGCCAGCAGGACAGGCTCCAGGCGTGGCCGAGCTCTGAATATAGCCCGTATCTGGCGAAGATCCCGTCCAGCTCCCTGTATGCCCTGTAGCCGCGGTACAGGCCGTTGTTGATCGAGTGGTACAGAGGTCCTTCGAAGGTCATGGTCAGGGTCTCCGGGTTCCGGTATTCGCACGGCTGGGCGGACATGTCCTCTTCGCAGGCCCATACTTCGGCGTTCTTTACCAGGTCCGTCCTCAGTTCCTGGCCAGGGTGCTTCGAGTCGGAGTAGTGCATGCCGCCGGCCCAGATGTCGACGGCATAGAACAGCCCGTATCTGTTCAGGTACCGGATCACGGACAGCGCCATGCGGCGCATGTTTTCCGGCGTGACGGGCCTGTTGCGTTTGGTCTGTTTTTCGGTCAATGGCTATCCTCCTATTTCCGGGTGGATGGATAAACGGCACGGATATAGCATACGCCGTATCCGTGCCGTTTTTCCGTATCGGTCATTTATATTCTTCCGGCCGGCGTTCCCAGTACGCAGACAGCTCCGCCACGGCCATGTCGATCAGCCACAGGTTATCGGTCTCGTCCTGCATGACGTCCACGGACCAGCAGCCGGAGAGCCCCTGGACCTGCTCCATGGCCCCGGATACCAGGCGCTGGACGTTTTCCCGGTTGGCGTCGTAGCGCTGCCTCACGTACCCGTACCAGGCGTCGTAGACGATCCTGTCCGTCAGGTCGTGCAGGTTCCCGTATACGTAGTCCCGGTCCCAGTAGTCCACCGTGAACANGGGCTTCTTCCTGTCGAAGTCGTAGAAGACCCTGTATTCCGGCCGGAACGGCAGGCCGTTGTAGATGCATGGCGTCTTCTTCGGGTCGTGCCGGACGCGCTCCCTGGCCACCAGCGTTTCCGTGCCGTCGTACTGGAACCCGCACCGGAGCATGGCTTCGTACATGATGGTCAGGACGGCGTGGGACAGGTCGGACATGGCCGGCAGGCATGCGGCCCGGGCGTCGAACTTGTGTGAGTAGGCCCCGTTCTTCAGGAACACGAGGCCGAGGCTCTCGGCGTTGATGGCCGGGCGGACGGTCTTTTCGACGAAGCCCTCGATCTTCTGGAAGTCGCCTTCGGCCTCCATGTAGAAGGCCCGGCGGACGTCCTCCGGCACCGGGATGCATACGGATCTCGGGATCTTCAGTTCCGTCTTTACGTTTCTGATCTTATCGAACCAGAACGGGAACGCGTTCATGGCGTCCCGCGACATGTCCGGCATATGGTCCTCTCTCATAAGCGTCCTCCTTTTCCCTGCGTCATTCGATATCGTCCATCATTTCGAGTATCGNGTCGACGGAGATNCCGGTGAGCTCCGACACGAAGTACAGGACCGGCTCGCGGGCCTCCTCCGAGCAGTCGTAACGCTTGAAGGCCTCGACGACGTCGCGGATCGACATGGCCGGCACGGTGAGCCGGCCGTTCTTTTTCGGCATATGGCGTATCCTCCTTTTTTATGTACGTGGCAGGAACTGGCTCAGGGCCTCGAAGGCGTTCTTCCGGTCCTTATATACGAAGATCCGGTTCACGGATTTCGACAGGCTGTCCCTGCGGGCTTTGTCGCCCATGCACGCCGACGCGATGTTCACGGCGTTCAGCGCCTTCGTCACGGTACCGGTCTTCAATGCGACCCGGGCCTTGCCCAGGGCCTTGTTGACGTCGGCGGGCGTAACTGGGATGCGCCCATGTTCCGGCCAAGGGCCGTGCTCGGCGATGTCATGGACGATGTCCTTGACGGCGTTGTATCTTAAATTGCCGTCCTGGGCGCCGTACCGGTTCGTCAGCCTGTTCCGGGTGTCCAGCTTGCGCATGTTGCGCGGCAGGGCCATGGACTGGACCAGGATGGCTGACAGGATCCGGATGTCCTCCCGGCCGTCGATGCCGGCGGCTTTCAGCTTCTCGATATAGGCTTCCCGGACGGGGTCCCGTTCCGGCGGGGCGGATTCCTGCTCCATCGCCTCCTTGGCCAGGTCCGGTTCCACCAGCTCCAGCCGCGTGCCGAATTTCGCCATGAAGGATTTCAACGGGCCGTAGCCGTTGTCCCCGGACAGGATGACGAACTCGGTGTCCGGTTCCATGGCGGACGCGCGNCCGAGCCATGCCGAGAGCTGGAAGTCCATGGCNTTGGGCGTGCCGTTGCNGCACTCGAAGAACAGGAACCGCACGTCGGGCACGGCGGACATGGCNTTTACGTCCGGCACGCAGGACTTGTCGGACCAGAACATGGCGACCAGGTCTCCGGGCTGGAAGAGGCGGGCGGCTTTTTCCCACCGTCCGCCCGTGTTCTCCAGGTCCACCAGCCAGCATGTCCGGCCCGTCCTGCGTTCCGGGCTCATATAATGCGCGCGGCATCGGGGTCGATCCGCGCCTTGACCGCGTCGCGCAGCAGGATCTTCACGCCGTCCTCCAGGAACGCGCCGGTGTCGATCCATACGGCGTCACGGGGATATTTCAGCGGGTCCTCTTTCCGGGTGGAGTCGCGCTCGTCCCGGACGCGCATCTCGGACATGATGGTTTCGATNCCGCGNTCCCTGCCGGTTCGCAGTTCCTGGGCGTGNCGCCTATTGGCGCGCTCCTCCAGGCTCGCCCACAGGAAGAACTTCAGCTCGGCATCCGGGAAGATGGCCGTNCCGGCGTCCCGTCCGTCCACGACGAGCATATAGTCGCCCAGCGCACGGTACGACAGNTTGTTGNCGATCGCGCGGATCCGCGGGTCCGTCGAGATAGCGGAAGACGCTTCGGAGATGTCGCCTGTGCGCAGGTCCTTGTCCTCGACAGGGAGCCCGAGCAGGTACATGTCCTGCCGGAACCCGCCATTGCCGTCATTCACGATGCGTATGTCCGGGGCCGCGTATTCGATGGTGCGGACCATTTCGTCCGTCACGTCGTTTGAGACGAATCCGGCGCGCTTCGCCGCCAGGGCGATGGTCCGGTAGATCGCGCCGGTGTCCAGGTACGCGACGCCGTCCAGGGCCGAGGCCAGGTAGCGGGCCATGGTGGTCTTGCCGGCGCCGGCAGGGCCGTCCAGCGTCACCACGCGGTTCTTTTCGTTGCTTTTCATAGGCATGTGCCTCCTTTCAGTGCGCCTGTCACCAGTCGTAGGTCTCCAGCCCGGGATATTCCGGCCCGTCGGAGTCCAGGCACAGGATGCCGCAGCCGAGGGCCTTGGCGGCCTCGATGCAGCGGCGCAGGTCGTCCGGGGCATTGTCCGGAGTGTCGCCGGTCAGGTAGATGAACCAGCCGTAGCTCTCCCCGTCGCCGATGGATTTGGCGTAGACGGACAGGCCCATGGCGTCGAGCTCGGGCTCCCGGTCCAGCTTTTCCGCCGTCGTCTCCGAGATATGCCCGGACGACAGGTTCAGCACTTTCGTGATTTCGGGTTTGGGCTGCCCGTACAGGGAGTCCAGGTATCTCTTGCACCCTGTCTCGATTTCTTCCAGGGTCCGGGGCGTGTAGCCCATCCAGGGCATCATGCAGCCGGCGTTGTACATCCGGCACGGTTTGAGGTACAGGTCCTCCAGCGTCTGCCGCACGTGCTCGGCCAGGCTGGCCTCGAAGGACACATGGACGTGGGCGTACAGGTGCGCGGCGCCTTTGTAGAAATCAGGGAACGCGACGGTAGGATAGTGGCTCAGGTAGACCTGGGTCCCGTCGTCGTCCAGCGTGCGGGCGTCGTAGACGGCGGACCATCCGGCGCCGTCATCGCCGTCGTGGTTCCCGCGGATCAGGATCTTCTGGCCGGGCAGCTGCGACATGATCCCGCGGCGGCGGTCTTCCGGGACGGTCTTCCAGAACATGTCTCCCAGGACGATGACGATGTCGTTCTCCGTGACGGCGTCCTGCCAGTTCCGGATCAGGGCCTGGTCCATCTCTTCCACGGTCCGGAAGGGACGGTTGTCCAGCCAGAGTATCTTTTCGTGCCCGAAATGCGGGTCTCCGATGTAGAAAATCTTGCCCATTTTATCGCTCCTTTCTCAGGGCAGCAGGCTCTCGTCGTGGTCGACGGTGAGGCTGGCGATGCCGGCGTCCAGGACCTCGAAGCCGTGCTTCTTCGCGTATTCCTCGGGGAGCCAGAGGGCGAAGTCGCCCCAGTTGAAGTTGTCGTTTGACGCGGACAGGGCCGTGTCGGCCTTCGTTCCGCCGTTCTCCAGGAAATCCGTGACGGCGTCCTTGATGGCGGATTTCAATTCCTGGACGGGGACGTCCGTTTTGATACGGATAATTAAATTCGGCGCGCCGTCCTGGCGCGCGATGATGTTATGCACCATGCCGCATGTCCTCCAGTCGTTCTTATTCCGGATCCAGCAGCACGCTGGGCCCATGGATGTTATCGAATCTCATATATTCGCCGTCAGGGTCGTACTTGGCGATCATATCAGTGAACGGGACCGCGTCGTCCCGGTTCTTGTAGCCCTCGAGGCGGGACGTATGGACGGTCTTTGCCTCAGGGACCACGACGGATACCGTGCCTTCTTCGTAGCGGGTCTTCCCGTCCTCGGTCAGTTTGTACACGACCTGGTCGCCGGGTGTCAGTTCCGAGCATCTTGCCATATCTTCCGTCCTCCTATTGCTTTATGAATTCCGGGTGCTTTTCCAATAACATGTCGACGCGTTCCCGGATGTCGGGCGGCGATGCCAGCTCCGGGACGTGCATGAAGTCGTACTTCAGTTCCGGCAGGCAGTCGATGTCTACCAGTTTCTCGTATTCGGACATGCACACGCCCTCGGCATCGTAAGGGATGCCGTCCTCGTCCAGCCAGACCGCGTGGCCAAGCGGGTATGCGAGGCAGACGGTCCCGCGGCCGAAGGCGAGCTTCAGCATGTGCGCGAAATAGTAGCAATATCCGGACCGGAGGAAGCCGCGGACCGCCTCCGCGTGCTCTTCCGGCCTCGAATCATAAATGGCGCCGATGAATGCCATCACGTCGGGAGATCCTTCGGGCATGGCGCCCTCCTTTCCCGGGCTATTCCAGCCCGCTCTTATAGAACGCGTCCGCGCGGTCGCGGAACATCTTGTACAGCTTCACCTGCCAGGGGTAGTCGACGCAGGACTGGCTGCCGGTGCCGCAGGTAGGCTGCCATGCAGCGCGCATGGTGTTCATCACGGAATCCATGGCCGCGAGGGCTTTCAGCGCGTCCCGGTCGGCCTTGTCCTTCATGTCGAGGGCCTTCGCGGCGGGCCATCTGTGCCTCAGCTGCGCGACGCGGTCGTTGGCCATCTGGCGCAGCCTCTGGTTCACGGCGTAGTCCCAGAGGTCCTTGTGGAAGAAGGCCAGGCGGACCTGCGCGTGGCCGCCCGCATAGGCTCTGTTCTCCGTCCAGAGCTCTCCCTGGCGGGCCATGTCGGACAGGTCCGTGATGCCGCCGCTGTCCGCGGGCAGGCGCACGGGCTCCCAGTCCCCGCCTTCGGACTTGTAGAGCTTCGCCCCGGACAGGGACTTCAGGGCCGGCGGGTCGTCCGTTACGTCCTCGATGCGGCCGTAGTCGTCGTACCTGCCGAAGAACGGCAGCGAGGCCGGCACGTACTGGTTATCGGAATAGACCGTCTCCGGCCAGCCGTCCACCGGCGCGATGAACACGCAGGCGATCTCCTGCCCGCAGGTGACCGGCAGCCTCGACAATAAGCATGTTTCGTTCCAGCATCCCATGGTTTCTCCTCCTTATCGGTCATGCGTTGTTTACGGTTTCCGCGAGGTCCATGACGGCTTTCACGGTCCCGTCGTCCCATGCGGGAAGTGCGCCGTCTTCGTCGTACATGCCCTCGATGCGGGACAGCAGCCGCATGGCCCCGTCTTTCGTATCGTCGGGGGTATGGGGCCACGCGGTTTTGAAGGCCTCGATGGCTTCTGCCGTGATTTTCCCGGTGGCCGCGGCGACGCGTCCCAGGGCCGTCTCGATGTTTCCGGGCATCCCGTCCATGGCGGCGGCGTGTTCCGTCAGCCCGGAACGTCCCATGGACAGGTCCAGGCCCTTATAGACGACCATGGAGTTCTTCCCGTACTCCCAGCAGCGCAGGCCCATCCCTTCGAAATCGGACTTGTCGTAGGCATGGAACCGGTGGCGCATCAGTCCGTCGCCGTTGAGCCACAGGCCGTGGCGTACGACGGGCTCGTTGCGGCCGGTGTCCAGGACTGCGTATTCCAGCTCGGAGACCTTCTCGTCCGGCGCTTTCCGGAACGTGTTCGCGGCGAAGGCGCCGGAATGGTACAGGATCTCGGCGATCTCGGCGCGGGATAAATAGTTGACGGCGTTGAAGCAGACCACGAGCGGGAAGCCTTTGGATACGAGCTCGTCATGGGAGACGGCACGGGCGAAGCCCGGTTCCGGTTCGCAATAGGGGTCGTAGGACAGGTTGCCCATGGGCCGCCTGTTGCCGCCGATCTCCAGCACGTCCTGGCCGCGTTCGCGGAACGCCTGGACCAGGGCGAGCATCTCAGGCTGGGGCTTGAAGTAACGGTCCGGGAACAGCTCGCCATACCTGGTCCAGTCGACTTTTTCGATGGGCTTGAAGGACAGGTACCCGTGGTAGGCCTGGAACCAGGACACGGTCCCGTCGCAGGCAGCGAATTTCGCATAGTCGTATTCGTCCAGCGTCCCCGGGAAGACATAGTCCGACGGGTCGGGAGGGCAGTCGGAGAAGCGGCTCTTATAGCGGGCTACGATGTCCTTGTCCGCGACCTCGTCATCGAAATGNCGGTGCACGACGATGCCCTCGTAATTATTTTTCTTGAGCAGTACGGAAAGCGCGGGGGCGTTGAGCGTGGCTTTATCGGATGCGGTCACGACGCCGGCGGCGCCGTCGATGGACCGGACGATCACGGGGCTTTTCTCGTGGCCGCGCGAGGTCGTCGCGAACATGCCCTCATGGTTGGCCACAGGGACGGCCACGGTGCCGTACCGGTCGAAGGTCTGGTCGTACATGCCAACGGTCATGAGGGCCTCCCGGATGTCGGGGTCGGCCTGTTCGGCTTCCGTGAGCGGCTCGAGCTCCGTCATGAAGTATTCCTGCCGGATGGCGTACGCCATGAACGCCAGGTGCTGGTCGAAGTTCATGGGGATGGCGGAGCCGTCGGCGGTCACGGCGATCTTCCTGGACTTCGCTGTCGCGGGGTGGTTGGCGAAGATGACGTTGGCCCTGGCGTCCGCCAGCGTATGGCGCGCGATATCGACGAGCGCCTCGTCGCTGTCCGCGTCGAAGAGCTTGTAGCCGATGACGCAGGCGCGGGGGTTCAGGGGCTTGATGGCGTCGATGGCCCGGGGCGCGATCATGAACCTGATGTCGAACTCCTCGCCGGGCTTGTATTCGTGGCTGGGGAACTTGCCCTCCCAGGGATGGACGGGCGTCAGGTTCGCCACGGCGGCCGCCATGACGAAGGCGTCGTAATCTTTGGCATGGGCTACGATCCAGTCGTAATACTCGAACACGTCGTCCACGGTGACGAGGGCGTGCCAGTCGGCGTTGTCCTTCGGGATCGGCGTGCGCTTCCAGCAGAGGACGGTCACCTCGAAGTCGGGTTCCGCGGCCAGGTACGACGCCGTCCGGAACGCCAGGCCGCCCTTGAACATGTTGGTCAGGTATTTCACGCTGTCGAGCTTCGCGGGTATGGGCCCGCAGGTCACTACGATCTTTTTCATGGTTATCGTCTCCTATCTTGATTCAGTCCCCATACGGGCTGGGAAGGGACCAGTCCCAGTAGTCGCCGGTATCTTCGAAGTCCGTCCGGAACCAGTTCAGGTACCCGTCGCCAGTGAAGTAATAATAATCCGCCGGGAGTACGCGGCCGGGGTCCGTCGTTCCGGTCAGCTGCTCGGACCAGTACCGGGCGAGCACGTCCTCGGCGATGGCCAGGATGTCCGGGTCCACCGGATATTCCGGATCGTAGCCACAGAACTGGCTCGGCTGCGAGAGCACGGAAATCAGATCGTCGCCCCAGGGGCGCACGCCGACGCGGTTCAGGGCGCACCATGCCACGGCGGCCTGGTGGGACGGCTTGCATCCGCGGGCCTCGCCCCAGATGGCTTTTGCCAGCTCCTCGGCCTCGTACTGGGTCCACGGCTTTTCCGGGGCCGGTGTTTCCGGTTCCGTCTGTCCGGCCGATTCGANGCTGCAGGCGGCCTTCACGGCTCCCGTCATGGCGTCCGGTTCGGCGGCGGCTACGTCGGTCTTGACGACCAGCATGCCGGTCATGGTCCAGATTATGACGGCGAGCAGCAGCATCAGCACGAGTCCGATCCGGAACCTGCGTGCGGCGCGTTCCCGTCGTTTCCTGCGGGCAGCGGCACGCCGTTTCGTCCGTATCGCCGTGGCAGTCGTNCCTGTAGCAACCGGCANCCNCCTTCTATTGATGTTCAGATATACGCATTGCATAGTTTTTCCTCCTATCTCCGGCGCGGCTGCCGGCTCTTTTCCTCCTATCCTTGTCTTCTCCTGCGCGGGCGTCGTCTGCGGGCGCGTTTCCCGCCCCTCGGCACGGGCCGCATGCGTGTCAGGCTTTTGTAGAATACGGCCCAGAGCCCTATGATGAGGGCGCAGTTCGCGGCCTGGTCCCCGGTCAGGGACCGGATGGCGGCCTGCAGCAGCACGATGGCGATGGCTCCGAGGAACGATACGGCCAGCGCGGCGTCTTCCCTCATCATCGCCGCCCCGCTTCCATGGCGTCCATGGCCCTGCGCACGAGTCCGAACTCCAGTCCGTCGGGCACGCAGAATTCGGATTTTTCCAGAATACCGCCCGTGCCGTCCAGCATGGCTCCGTAATCCTCGAGGCTGATCCGGACGAATCCGCTGGCCTCGTCGGACGCGCGGGGCTGTTCCCCGTTACGGATCCGGTAGAGGTAGACCCAGGCGGTCTCGTCGTCCACGCAGCCGTCCGGCCGCGTGATGGGCAGCGGGACAGCTCCGGCGAACACCAGGCTGTCAAGGCCTGCCGCGATGCGGGTCTCCTCCCAGAGTTCCCGGACGGCCGCTCCGATAGGGCTTTCGCCCGCGCCGACGTGCCCGGTCGCGCAGGGGTCCAGCTTTCCGGGGAACAGCAGCTTGTCATCGGACCGGCGCTGGAACCAGGCCATGCCGTCCTCGACGGCCCAGACGCGTACCGTATGATGGATCAGTCCGCCCGCGTGCGCACGGCTCCGCGGCATCCTACCGTCGCGTTCGCCGTTCTTTTTGTAGATGTCGATCATTTCTTTCGTTTCGATGTCAGCTGGCATGCTCTCACTCTCCTGTCTTTATTTCGTGCCCCGCGGCCCGTCCCGGATACGGATAATAAGCCGCGCGCATTCCCCCTCGTGGAACGGCGCGGCCTTTTATTTATATCCGGAACGGACGCCTGTTTCTACCTCNCGGTCCTGCGTCCGTAATCGCGTGCNCCGGCGCCGCGGCAGCGGTGCCNGNGCATCGNTCTGTAACGGTTTCTGGAACGGGGCGCCATGGGCCCCGTTCACTGGAGCCAGCTGGATTCATGCCCGCACCGCGGGCAGACCGCGCGGGCGACGTCGTAGTCGTTCGGGAACTCCTCGACCTCGACCAGCTCAGGGCCGATCTCCTTGCCGCAGACGGGGCATACGCATGCGTTTTCGTCCATTGGCGTCACAGGGTGGTGTTGAACAGGTTCCGGAGCTGGTTCACCACGTCGTCCGTACCTGCCTTCACCGTCGAGGCCTCGTTGAGGCCGGAGAGCGTCTCCAGGCTGCCGTTGTTGTCGTAGTTGTACGCGATGCAGTACACGGGCACGCGCATGCCTTCGACCACGGAGGTGATGCGGTCCAGGGTGTAGCCGTGCTGGGCGTCGCCGTCGGTCAGCNGGATGATCAGGGGCACGGCGTCGGGCATGAGCGCCTGGGCGCGGTTGATCATGTCCAGGCCTGCCAGGACGGCGTCGTAGGTGGCCGTGTTGCCGGAAGCCTGCAGGTTCCGGACCTCGNCGGAGAANTACGCCCGCTGGCNGTCGTNGAANGGCTTGANGNCGGTGACGTTGCCGTCTTTGTCTTTTTCCAGGATGGACAGGTTCACCGTGACATCCGTGCTGTAGCTGATGAGCCCGACGTAGTTCTCGGATCCGATGTAGGGCAGCGCGGCGATGACGGAGTCCTGGAGCGATGACAGGGGGTCGCCTTTCATGCTGCCGGACACGTCGGTGATGAAGACCGCGATGGTCGGGCGGCCGCCGTTCTTGTTCTGTTTCCACAGGGACTGGGCGGTCAGGTACTGCTGGCCGGAGAGGCCGGCCTCGCCCGTATAGTCGTCGTGGCGGTTGAAGCCCTTGCTGGTGGCCAGCTTCTGGCTTTCGGCGTTCAGGCAGTATTCCGTGAACAGCCGCGCGGCTTCTTTCTGGTCGGCGGTGTCCCAGTCGAAGACGTAGACNGGATGGTCGTGCCGGATGCCGAAGGGGATATAGATATAGTCGGACAGTTCAGGGGTGTTGGCGTAGGCCTGCTCCTCCATGAGCATGGCGTCGATGATGCCCTTCTTGGCCTGGTTGCGGAGCACTGCGGTCGTGTAGGCCACGGGCGGGGCCGTCTTCTGGTATTCGGACAGCGCGGCGCTGGCCGAGGCGGACAGCGGGTCGGAGGGGTCGAACACGCCCAGCATGGTGGCCAGGCCGTTCAGCCCGGTAGAGCTGGTATAGGGGTTCGGGTAGCCGAATACGATGACGCCGTCCTGGGCAGCCTGGATGACGGTCCTGAAGTCGGTCGTCCCGTAGGCGTCGCTCACTTTCTCGGATGCTTCCTTGGAGATCAAAATGCCGGCGGTGTTGCCGGCGATCCGGTCCTCGATCATCTCGAGGCCGATGCCGGAAGCCTCGGCCATGCGGCCCCAGGCGTCGTTGCTGAAGACGGCCATGTGGGGCTGGTAGGCGCCGGCCCGCAGGTATGTTAAAATTTCGCCGGACGTGATGGTCCGGATGCTGACGGACACGGTGCGGCCATTGATTTCGAGTTTCTCACGGTTGAAGTTTTTGGCGACGGCTACCAGCCAGTCGTCGGGGGCCTCGGAGCTTAATTCCGTGGCGGCCGCGATTTCGATGTCGATCTGGCCGGCGCCTTTCACGGCGATGCCGAAGGTGTCGATATCGGCCAGGGCGGCCGCTTCGCTGATCTCGTCGGTGTAGATGTCCAGCTGCGGGTTCTTGACCTCGCTCACCTTGACGCGGGTCAGCAGGGAGTCCAGCTCTTTCCGGGCCTCCTGGACGGTGAGGGCTGCGGCCTTCTCGTTGGTGCGGATCTCATCCGGGATGTTGCCGGCGCAGCCGGCGAGCATGACGACGGCGAGCGCCGCGCAGAGGATCGATCTGATCTTATTTTTCATGTGTTCCGTTTCCTTTCTGTTTGGTTCCGTTACCGTGCTGCTGCCAGTAACGTTCTTTCATGATGCCGATGATGGCGTCCCTTGCCGCGCCGAAGCCGCGGCAGAAGTCGTCGTTCGCGGCCTCGGCGAAGTCCTCGTCGAAGCCGCACTCGAGCAGGAACTCCCGTATCTTGCGCTGGGAGCCCTTCTTCTCGCCTTCTCCGTAGGCAGGGACCCTTTCGATGAGGATCGTGTGTTCGGGCATTCTCATTATGGGCCTCCTATCGCATGGCTGCTACCGCAGGTACGTCTCGGGCAGCTCGATGGCTTCGAGGACCACGAACATGTAGCTGTCCACGTAGTCCTTGGTCTTCTGTTCCTCGCCGGGGACCATGTCACCGTTCACGTAATCCACGACGGCGACTACGAAGTCGTCGGTCTTCTGGAGCAGCGCCGCGTTCTTGTCCGCGCATTCGTGGATCTTGGATTCCATGACGTCCCGGCTCTTGGTCTGGACGATGCGCATGTAGTTCAGCAGCTTCCGGATGTTGACGTACATGCAGTCCTCGACGCGCTGGACGATTTCGGCGGGCTTCTCTTTCAGATACTCGGTCTGCTCCAGCAGCCGGCCCATCTCGTCCTGGTATTCGTTCATGCTGTCCAGCTGGGACAGCAGCTTGCCTATCTCGGGCATCCCGGTCCATTTGGACTTCCGGAATTCCGCCAGCTCCTGGTACAGCGCGTTCCGGTCGTCCTCGGTAAGGGCCTTCTTCCCCGGCGGTTCCGGTATTTCGTATTCTTGCCGGCGGTGTGCTGCTCTCGTTATGCGGACGGCGGAGAACGCCGTCCATGCCGCCGCGGCGGCGACCGCGACGGCGCATGCCGTGCGGATGGCCCCGTATGCCCTGATCCCGCGGTTGATGACGATGACGTCATGGCTGGACAGGACATAGGCGAGGACCGCCGCCGCTATGGCGAGGCATGCCGCCGGCGCGATGATCTTCTTCTTGTCCATCATGCGCCTCCTTCTTTCCAGGTTCTCAGGTCTTTTTCTTGGATGCCTTGGGCTTCGGCGCGGGCTTGAAGTACGGGAAGCCCTGGTGCGCCTTCTTGGTCATGCAGACGTTCACGGGCGCCATGCAGGGCATGTACGCCGAGTGCTTGTGCTCCCCGTAGCCGCGGGCCGTCCATTCGTTCATGATCTCGCCCCGGAGCGCGTTCTTATGCGCGTCCTGGAACTGCTTGAACAGGCCGGACAGCCGCAATATCTCGTGCAGCTCTTCCACGGGGACGCCC
>WFLX010051970.1_pt1 | contig 13899 bp, 10 predicted proteins | sample 4967041 | NCBI WGS metagenome assembly WFLX01 (sample SAMN12857096, study PRJNA449069) | gut metagenome | isolation source: stool from male and female vole | host: Microtus ochrogaster | place: USA:Florida | collected 2017
AAAATTTTATTAAAAAATTTTTGCAAATTATTAAAAATAATTGTAACTTTGCATTCGCAAAAGCGGGGGAGAGCCCCGTGAAGGTACGGTTCGTTAGCTCAACTGAATAGAGCATCTGACTACGGATCAGAAGGTTGCAGGTTTGAATCCTGCACGAATCACAAATGTCGTGATGACATGTCTTGTTTATAGTTATACGGTACACATAGGATTAATTTTACAATTAAATGGTTCGTTAGCTCAACTGAATAGAGCATCTGACTACGGATCAGAAGGTTGCAGGTTTGAATCCTGCACGAATCACGAAAAGGCTATCTTGCGAAGGATGGCCTTTTTGATTTTCTTGAAATGAAATTCTTAATTGACAATGGAGAGGGAATTCAATTCTTGTGAAATTTTTTTCAACTTATTTCGCAGTTTGAATGTTATAATATTGAAAAACATTCCCAACTATGAACACTCACTTTACTTTATACTCCCCGGCAATCGCTTTGAAAGCACCGGAAATCAAGAATCCCATATCATTCAAAAATTATGAGGATTTAAATCCTGCATTTTTGGCAACTAAACTTTTATTTAGAAAAATCACACCTGAGGATATGCCACGGATATGGAATATCCTGAAGGAAGAGAAGGGTCGCACCACGGATTTTTCTTACGGAGGACTCTTGATGTGGGTTGATTATTTCCATTATGAATTTGCAATCGTCAACGACACTCTTTTCATTAAGGGGAGGGTGGAGAGTGATATTTCAAAAATAGCTTTCTCCTTACCCGTCGGCAAACTTCCGCTTCCGCTTTGCGTCAATGTTTTGAAGGAGTATTGTAAGAGCCATAATCTTCCGTTGATTCTGAGTGCCGTGCCGGAGTATGCCATAGGTGATATTACACTTTTATCACCCTCAAAGATTGAGCAACTCTCTGATTGGGGAGACTATCTTTATTCAGCGCAGACACTGGCAACACTCTCCGGGAAGAAGATGAGTAAAAAACGTAATCATGTCAATCAATTCATTAATAAATATCAGGATTATAAATTTGAAAAACTGACTCGCGAAAATGTGGATGAAATAATGGATTTTAGGGATATTATAGATTCCGAGGGAGATAATTCTGAAATGGCGATTATAGAACGCAACTTAAATCGCAAAATGCTCAACATTATTAAATCCTCTGACGAAAATCTTATAGGAGCGTTATTGAGAGATAACACCGGTAAGATTCTCGCCTTTACAATCGGCGATATAAAGGGAGATACACTCTTTATTCACATCGAGAAAGCCTCAAGAGAGGTGGCAGGAGGATTTGAAATGATAAACAAATGTTTTGCAGAAGAAATGCTCCGGTTGCACCCGGAAATTGAATATATCAATCGCGAAGATGATTCGGGAGATGAAGGGTTGAGGCGTGCCAAGGAGTCATATCATCCGCTGGAAATCCTGCAAAAATATAATGTCGTTTTTTAAACCGGTGGTTTTGACTATATGGCGGGAAAAATGCACTGAAATAAAAATCTAATGTTGCCTATATTTGAAGTTTTTTGTATTTTTGCATGATTCATTATCATACAATTCAATATGAGCGACGTCTTGATTATCATTCCAACATATAATGAGATAGAGAATATCTCAAAGATGATTGACACTGTGATGGGATTGCCAGACAAATTTGATTTGTTGGTGATAGATGACGGTTCTCCGGACGGCACCGCTGATGCAGTAAGAGCAAAAATAGAGGAATATCCGGGCAGAGTACATCTTCAGACGCGCTCCGGCAAATTGGGATTGGGAACTGCTTATATTCACGGATTTAAATGGGCACTCAAACGCGATTATCAATATATCATTGAAATGGACGCGGATTTTTCTCACAATCCGGCTGATTTGACTCATTTATATCATACTTGTAAGGATGAAGGAGCCGATGTTTGTGTCGGTTCGAGATATATAAGTGGAGTGAATGTAGTGAATTGGCCGATGGGGAGAGTTTTGATGTCATATTTTGCATCCGCCTACGTTCGGATGATTACCGGAATGACACTCCGCGACAGCACTGCAGGCTTTGTTTGCTACAGGAGGAGAGTTCTTGAAACCATCAATTTGGATAAAATTGAATTCAAGGGATATGCCTTCCAGATAGAGATGAAATTCAAAGCTTCGAAATTAGGATTTAAGGTTGTGGAATATCCTATAATTTTTGTCAACCGCCAGTTGGGGACAAGCAAGATGAATTCCGGAATTTTCGGCGAAGCAGTCTTCGGAGTCATGAAGCTCAGGTTAAAAGCTATAACAAAAACGCTCCAATAAATTGGAGCAGTTCATAAGATATGATTAACCCCGACATGATTCGCTCATGTCGGGGCTATCTTTCTTGAAACCTTTATAGAATCTTATTCTTAATTTTTAACTCTTAATTATTTTCGCGTATGTTTGGTGGCGTGCTCGCTTAACGAAGCGGCGAGATTAATTCTTAATTATTTCAGAGTAATATTCGCGAACTTTGCTCCAGGGATAGAAAGGGAAGGTGTCAGTATCCACCGGAATTCTTTTCTCCTCCTCATTCAACATGAATTTCACCAACACCTCTTTTTCCGGATTCTTAGGGTCGCGGAAGAATATCATTTGGAAATTACCTGCCATCGGAGCTATTTTCCAATCAGAAAATACTTTATAGAAATTTTCCGGATTCTCCTCTTGCAAGTCGCAATCTTCCAAATGCATCTGAGCCACAAGAGGAATGAGATTTCCATCATGACCGAAACGGAGAGTTGCAGCTTCATCGCTGCCATTGACTGCTTTGTCGGCAGAATCCAATATATTTTTGATAATAGGCTTGGCATTGGCAATTATCAAGCCGTTGCTGCCGGGATAATTGCCATCGCTGGCGTAAAAGCGAAAATTGAAGCATTGCCATAAATCGAATAATTCATCGGGTGTAAAGACATCATAAAACGAAAGGGGAGTTTCAGTATCCTGCATACCGGAAGCTATCCAATACATGCCCCACATAAAATCATGGGGATTAACGTTTTTGGCAATGAATTTGGGGTCGGAGAAGATAGATGCCACCAAGCGTTCGGGATTTGTATATTTCTCTTCAAATTTTCTGTATTCCTCTTTATAATTGCTCTTGTCGTCTCTCCATTTATTGGATTCGTCAGAGTGATTACACAAATAATACATGTTTCTTTGAGAGGACTCTCTATCTATATTTAATGCGGGGTTCAACTCTTTGAGCCGCTCGCAGAAAGCATCCATTGACAAAACGCAGCGCACCACTAAAGTGCTTTTTGCCGAAATATTTTTATCTCCTTTAAATACTTCAGGATATGCTTTATACATACGCTCTGCAATCCCTTTATGTTGGCGAACGCCGAGCGGAGTTAAATCGCCTCCTCTCAAGTGAGTCTCTTTCATAAGAGAATCCACTCTGTCGGTGACGTCCAAACCGAGTGGAGTCAAAGCATTNGCTTCTTTTGCTTTATGAAGANGGTTGGCTACATACTGATAATCATTATCTGAAANCAGATAGCGGGAGCCGNNGCGACCGTAATGAGAGCCATATAAAATGGTTTGTAACCTTTCGGTGCCGGGGTGTTCTTACTCTCTGTCACCGGGTATGCATAATAGACACCACCGGTGCGATTGAGATCCTCAAGCACCTCTTCTTTAGTGGTTTGAGCCACCGCCGCATTTCCAACTATAAAAAGTCCTGCGAGAAGAACAAAAATATTCTTTGACATATTCTTAATTATTAATTCTAAATTTTTAATTTTAGCGTGTTTTTGGTGGCGTGCACTCTTAGCGAAGCGGAGAGTTTAATTCCTAAATTCCTCTCAATCTCCGAGATAATATTTTTGGAGATAGCATCTGGCAATAAAATCCTGATTTTCCTCTACAAATTTGCAATCATCAGTACCGGGAAAACAAGCATCAGGAAGAGCTTTGTGCTCAAAAATATAGTGAAGCAAGTCGCCGGGACATCTCCCTCTGATAGTCAAAAGTTCGATAGCGTGTTTTTTCGCTTCCTTTTCATCATAGCACGGATTCCCTTCAATTTTGATGCAATCGGCAACATTTGAAGCACACAACATCCCTTTCTCCTTATTGACCATCAAAACGAAATTTCGGCTGTTTTTCAAAGTAGGAAGATTTTCACCTTCNCTCCAACNTAAAGANTTNATNAAAAAGTNATTAAGNTCTTTGNATGTTGAAAAGANTTGNATTACTTTACCTCNNNTTGNTTNAACGAATTTAGTGTAATAAGGGTGTTCNTCAANTGAAGCCGTGNTTTTCTNAATCGGGGGCATTTTCCCTTCCAGAATCAGATAAACCCATTCGCGAATGAAAAGAGCAAGAGGGCCGGTCGGTTCCTCCATCATAGCATCTTCCAGTGTTTTTTGAAGCAACTCCATATTATGACCGTTTTTTAATTCCGGATTCATCAATAATTCTGAAAGAGTAAGCGCAAAAGCGGGAGTCATCAGATAGCAGTGCATGAAGAGCCAATGACCGAAACGAAATACTTCATCTGTTTCTGATGCATCTTTTAAATCAAGTCCGCGCCAGATGTAAAACCCTTCCGGCTCCGGCGTATCCTCATTTTCATAAACTTTATCCAATTCTTCATGAAGTATTTTTGCTGCTTTAGCTATACCTTTGTCAAGCGGATTAAAAACTCGCTTCTCTTCGCAATTCATGCAGAGTATATACCATATCAGGAAACGTACATCCTCTTCGTTTAATTCATGAGGGATATAAGATGAGGTCAAATCGTAGAAAGGCAACCACTTACCATAGAGTCTTTCGTTTTCGGTGATAAATGAACGCCAAATTCCACTATCGGTCAATATATCCTGAAAATAACCGGTTAGCCCCAAAGCGACTCTTCCATATAACACTTCCTCCCATCCTGCCAAAAGATTCTCTTTCTTAATAATGTCAGCAAGGTGATTTGCCAATTTGAAATAGAAAGGATCGGTAGGACTCTTTTCAGGGAACTTTGGTTGACGCAACAAAAATAGTTGTTCGGATATTAATTCTTTCATTTTAATCTTAAAATCAATTCTTCTTCCGTAAGTAGGGTTTGTTCGCCTGTATGCATATCTTTAAGGCTTANTTTACCCGNTNTCAATTNCNCTTCACCTATTATGGCTACGAACGGGNTNTGTTCGGCATTAGCANAAGCCATCTGTTTTTTCATCNTGGATNANTCCNGATATAGNTGANCAGNAACGCCGTTTTTGCGTAACGCTGAGATGATTTTCAAAGAACGTTCTGCTTCATGCTCTCCGAAATTAGTGAATAGGACTTTAACGGATGCAGAAATTTCAGCCGGATAAAGATTCAATTGGTTAAGGACATCATATATTCGGTCTGCACCAAAAGATATTCCGACACCGGATAAACCGGGCATTCCGAAGACACCGGTGAGATTGTCGTAGCGACCACCTCCGGTAATGCTACCGATTTCCACATCTTTAGCTTTAACCTCAATAATAGTCCCTGTGTAATAATTCAATCCTCTTGCCAATGAAACGTCAAATTCAATATCTGCATTCGGCTCGAGTGAGTTGATGCCATCAATAACTTTCTGCAATTCCTCCAAACCTTTCATCCCCTGTTCTGAAGTAGACAACAATTCAGACAATACCTTGACCTTTTCTTCATTGCTGCCGCTAAGTGTCAGAATCGGTTGTAGTTTTTCTATAGCCTGCGGACTCAANCCTTTTTCCAATAATTNGGCATTTACATTTNCGNGTCCTNNTTTATCTNTTTTGNCAATAGCCACAGTGATATCTACCAATTTATCCTCCGCGCCTATTACTTCCGCAATTCCGGCAAGAATCTTGCGATTATTAATTTTAATGCAGGTACTGATTCCGAGTTTCTGCATCACATAATCTATGAGTGAGAGTAATTCAATCTCGTTATTGAGAGAATCGGAACCTACCACGTCAGCATCACATTGATAAAATTCACGATAACGTCCTTTTTGAGGACGGTCGGCTCTCCAAACGGGTTGAATCTGAAAACGCTTGAAAGGCATTGATAAATCAGCACGATGCTGCACAACGAATCGAGCGAAAGGAACGGTCAGATCATATCGCAATCCTTTCTCACACAATTCGTTGGTGAGTCTGACAAGATTGCCTGCTTCTAAATCTTCTTTGGACACATTTTTGAGGAAATCACCGGAATTGAGAATTTTAAATAAAAGCTTATCACCCTCTTCACCGTATTTCCCCATCAAGGTAGAAAGATTTTCCATGGCGGGAGTCTCAATCTGTTTGTAGCCAAACAATCGGAAGGCTTCTCTGATAGTGTCAAATATATAATTTCTTCTTGCCATTTCTTCAGGCGAGAAGTCGCGTGTTCCCTTGGGAATTGATGGTTTTTGTGCCATTTTAAATTCTAATATTTTTATACCGTTTTTGCAAATATACTCTTTTTTCCGCTATAATCCAATTCCTGAAAAATATTCCGTGTATTCTCACGTTTTTTATGGTATGAAGCGATTGTTATTTATATGTTGCATATTCCTTTGCTCTTTTAATCTGATATTCTCGGAGAATGTCAGGATTGAAGGTAAAGTCATGGATACAGAAGAAAAACCGGTGGAGTTCGCTACCATTAGAATCCGTGGAACATCTATCGGAACTAATTCCGACTTGAAAGGTAATTATTCTCTTACAGTTGCACCCAAAGATACTTTGGTAGTTATATATTCGTGCATCGGATTTAAAAATGTGGTAAGGAAACTTATTGACGCTAAAGGTACTGTAACACTTAATGTAAAATTGCCGAATGAAGCCACTGAACTTTCAGAGGTGGAAGTTACCGGTTTTCGTAAGAATATAAACGGTATGCAATCATTTGATAAGGAGAGCTTTAAGACCTCGCCCGATGTTTCCGGTGGTTCTGTAGAAGCTATGCTTCAGACAATGGCTGGTGTAAATTCCTCCAATGAAATGAGTTCCCAGTATTCCGTAAGAGGAGGTTCGTTTGACGAAAACTCGGTCTATATAAACGGGGTTGAGATTTATCGTCCTCAACTTGTCAGAAGTGGCCAACAGGAGGGCTTGAGTATTATCAACCCGGACATGGTGAATAACATCAATTTCTCTACGGGAGGTTTCCCGGCGCGTTATGCCGATAAAATGTCATCGGCACTTGATATAACTTATCGCGAACCCGAAGCATTGGAGGGGAGTCTGGCTCTCTCTCTGATTGGAGGCTCCCTGACTTTCGGTCAGTCTTCCAATAAGTTTTCTCAACTTCACGGATTGAGATTAAAAAAGAATAATTCTCTTCTTTCATCTTTGGAAACAAGAGGGGAATATGATCCGCTATATTTTGATTATCAGACTAATATAACATATAAGCCAACTGAAAAATTATCTTTCAATCTTTTAGGCAATATCTCTCTAAATCATTATAATTTTAAGCCTGTTGACCGCGAGACTTCTTTCGGTACATCCGCCGACACCAAGCAATTCAAAGTATATTTCGATGGTCAGGAAAAAGATAAGTTTGAGACCTATTTAGCAAGTTTCACTACTTCTTATAAACTTAATCGCGCCACGACTTTTGATTTTTCTATCGCCGGCTTCTTGTCAAACGAATTGGTGAGTTATGACATCTCCGGCGAATATTGGCTCAATCAAGCGGGCACGGGAGGAGAGGAAGGAATCGGCGGCGAATTGGGAGTCGGAAAGTATATGGAACATTCACGCAACCGCTTGCGTGCATCCGTGTTTCAACTTGCTTTGAAAGGCACATCAGTGATTAAGAAAAATAATATCTCTTACNNGATAATATATCAAAATGAAAAATTCCACGANCGCACCANAGANTGGGAATGGCGTGACTCCGCCGGATATTCACTTCCGACAACGCCCCCGGGAGTGCATCTGATTTATAATCTGTCATCCCGACAGGATATATCCACCAACCGAGTTGCTTTCTGGGTTGAAGATGCGCTTTATTTTGACACTCCTAAATTCTACATGACTCTAAACGGAGGCATCCGATTCTCTTATTGGGATTTTAACAAGGAATTTTTAGTTTCTCCACGTGTGAATTTCAATATGGTGCCGAATGAACACAACAGGTGGAATTATCGCCTTGCTCTCGGAATGTATTATCAATCTCCATTTTATAAGGAATATAGACTGGCGCAGGTTGATGCTCTCGGCAACTCCAATATTACTTTAAATAGAAATATTAAATCCCCCCTCAGCGTACAATTCATATTCGCCACTGATTACACGTTCCGTATGATGGGGAGACCCTTCAAAGTGACCGGGGAAGCTTATTATAAAAATCTTTCCCGATTGATTTCTTACGAATATGACAATCTGAAAATTAATTATTCCGGTAAGAATGATTCGAAGGGTTATATAATGGGCTTGGATTTCAAGTTATTCGGGCAATTTGTTCCNGGTTCCGACTCTTNGCTCANATTTTCTTTGNTNAAGACTCAGCAAACGCTCAACGGGAAGAAGGTCCCTTTGCCGAGCGATCAAAGATATTCCATCGGACTTTATTTCACCGATTATTTCCCGAAATTTCCAAAGCTCAGATTTTCATTGCGCGGAATCCTTTCCGACGGTTTGACAATGACTGCTCCACACGTGACGCGTGATGTGTCATTCTTCAGGGCACCGGCATATAAGAGGGTTGATGTAGGACTAAGCTATCAGATTATTGGTGCGCCGAAGGATGGAGTCCGACCTAATAACTTCTGGAAGCATTTCAAGAGTATAATTGTCGGTTTTGATTGTTTCAATCTTTTTGACATGTCGAATGTGAGCAGTTATTATTGGGTTACGGATGTTAACGATATTCAGTATGCCGTGCCTAACTATCTTACCCGCCGACAATTCAACATCCGCCTTGCAATAGAGATGTAAAAAAGATGCACACGCCTAAGCGAGTGCATCTTTTTTATCGGGATATTAGGAATAACAATTTATTCCTAACTAATTATATTTAATTCCTGAAGACAAGGTCATCACCTTTGCGGTCGATAATAATAGGATGTGAATTGTCGACTTTCTGTGCAAGGATATCCTTAGAGAGCTGATTCAATACCATACGTTGGATTGTGCGCTTAACGGGACGTGCACCGAATTCCGGATCGTAGCCATCTTCTGCGAGAAGTTCGAGAGCCGGCTTTGTAATCTCCAATGTTACACCATTTGAAGCCAACATTTTCTGAACACTCTTAACTTGAATATCCACGATTTTTTGAATGTCATGTTTGTCAAGAGGGGTGAACATCACTGTTTCATCAATACGGTTCAGGAATTCAGGACGTATGATCTGTTTGAGTCTATCCATAACATCCAGTTTTGTCTGAGATATTATATTCTCTTTCTCTTCTTCTGATTTTTCAGCGAAACCTTGGAATTTCTCACGAATTATATCCGAACCCATATTCGAGGTCATGATAATAATTGTGTTTTTAAAGTTAATGAAGCGACCCTTATTATCAGTCAGACGTCCGTCATCAAGCACTTGCAGAAGGATATTGAAGACATCCGGATTGGCTTTTTCAATTTCGTCAAAGAGCACGACGCTATAAGGTTTGCGACGCACGGCTTCGGTCAATTGTCCACCTTCATCATAACCAACATATCCCGGAGGCGCTCCGACAAGTCTGCTGACGGAGTGTTTCTCCATATATTCCGACATGTCAATACGTGTCATCATATCTTCATCATCGAAGAGGTATTCGGCGAGAGCCTTCGCAAGTTCAGTTTTACCGACACCGGTAGTGCCGAGGAAGATAAATGAACCAATTGGACGTCGGGGGTCATTCAATCCGGCGCGAGAACGTCTCACTGCATCTGACACTGCGCGGATTGCATCATCTTGACCTACTACTCTACGATGCAGTTCCTCTTCGAGGTGGAGCAGTTTCTCTTTTTCGCTTTGTGCCATCTTCTTAACCGGTATGCCGGTCCAACGGCTTACAATTTCAGCGATATCTTCAGCATCCACTTCCTCCTTAATCATGGCGCCTTCACCCTGCAATTCTTTCAAGCGTGCTTGGATTTCAACATTCTCATCCTCTTTTTGCTTGATTTTGCTATAACGGATTTCAGCCACTTTGCCATAATCACCTTCACGTTCGGCGCGGTCAGCCTCTATCTTGAGCTGCTCTATATCAATCTTATTTTGTTGAATCTTATTGATCTCATTTTTCTCAGCTTGCCANNTGGCCTTCANTGATTTTTCAGTTTNACGAAGATTCGNAAGATCTTCATCAATCTCCTTNAGCTTATAATCGTTGCCCTCTCTTTTCAAAGCCTCACGCTCAATTTCGAGNTGCATGATTTTACGCNATNCTTCATCAAGTGCTTGAGGCATGGAGTCNATTTCCAAGCGGAGCTTAGAAGCAGCTTCATCGATAAGGTCAATAGCCTTGTCGGGGAGGAAACGGTCGGTAATATAGCGCACGCTTAATTGAACTGAAGCGATAATTGCTTCATCCATTATGCGAACCTTATGATGATTTTCATATCTCTCTTTCAATCCACGGAGAATAGAGATTGCTGCCATTTCATCCGGTTCATCAACCATTACTTTTTGGAAACGACGTTCAAGGGCTTTATCCTTTTCAAAATATTTTTGATATTCATCAAGTGTTGTGGCGCCTATAGAGCGCAATTCTCCTCGCGCCAAGGCAGGTTTGAGAATGTTAGCCGCATCCATAGCCCCTTCACCCTTACCGGCTCCGACGAGTGTATGAATTTCATCTATGAAGAGAATTATTTCTCCATCACTCTGAGTCACCTCATTTACGATTGCTTTTAATCTCTCTTCAAACTCACCTTTATATTTGGCGCCTGCCACCAAAGCTCCCATATCGAGCGAATAAATCTGTTTAGATTTCAAANTTTCCGGCACATCACCCNNTACNATTCTNTGAGCAAGACCTTCGGCGATTGCAGTTTTACCGGTGCCCGGCTCACCGNCCAACATCGGATTATTCTTTGAGCGACGTGAAAGAATCTGCAGGACTCNGCGAATCTCTTCATCGCGTCCGATCACNGGGTCTAATTTTCCGGCACGGGCTCGGTCGTTGAGATTAATGGCATATTTAGAGAGTGCTTGATAAGATTCCTCTGCACTTTGGTCTTTAACTTTGTTACCTTTTCTCAACTCCGTGATTGCAGCTTCAACACCTTTTTCAGTTACTCCGGCATCTTTGAGGAGTTGGGAAGCCTTGCATTTTGTGCGAAGGATTCCAACGAGCATGGCTTCGACAGACACATATTCATCACCATTGCTTTTAGAGAAATCAATGGCTTTTTGCATAGCCTCGTTTGATTCTCTTGAAAGGAACACNTCGCCACCTGAAACTTTCGGTAGAACAGCTATATCCCGATCTACAGCTTGCGCTACTATCGACATGCTGACTCCGAGCTTATTGAATATAAAGTTGAGTATAGACTCACTCTCAGAGAACATTGCTTTCAGAATGTGTAAAGGTTCAATCTGTTGCTGACCTGCAGCTTTGGTAAGGTCTATCGCCTTCTGCACTATTTCCTGAGATTTAATAGTGAAATTANTAAAANTCATAGTATAATTAAGTTTAGTTTATTNCAAGAAATCTTACAATAATTTAACAATTAATAGTATTGTAAGGTTTACTTATTATTGATGTCTTGACAGCTCAGCGTCGCTTATATGGATACTTTGTCCCGGATTATTACCCGGTGTGCTGAGCTTGAGACGGAGTAGTGAATTTGATACGTTCCACGTCTGCAACCCCACGCAGTGCGTGCGATATTATGAATTTTTTAAATTTTGTAGCAATTTGTCATGTTATTCAGAATTAATTTATATCTTTGTAATATCTTCGTAAATCAGGAAATAGGATATATATTTGAATCCCGGAGAGTCCGGGAGGGAATGTGATAAAATCTAAATTCTAACATATACCTTAAAATTTAATAAAAATGAGTAAACCTTACGTTCTCGGAATTGATATAGGAGGAACAAACACAGTTTTCGGCATAGTTGATGCCCGCGGTCATGTTGTGGCAAGTGATTCAATCAAAACCAGGAAACATGCCAATTTTGATGATTATATTGCTGAACTACATGATGAAATCGTCAGACTCCTCAAGGCGAATGATGTAGAAAATGAAATTCAAGGCATAGGAATAGGTGCNCCGAACGCGAATTATTATACCGGTGAAATTCAAAACACTCCCAATCTTCCCTGGGGAAAAGGGATATTGCCATTGGCAGAGAAAGTCAGCCAAGCATTTGGCGGAATACCGGTAGCAGTAACAAATGATGCAAACGCAGCTGCTCTGGGAGAAATGACCTACGGCGCAGCTCGCGGCATGAAAGATTTTATCATGATTACCCTCGGTACTGGTGTTGGANCCGGNATTGTTGTGNACGNTCAGNTAGNTTATGGTCATGACGGTTTCGCCGGCGAATTGGGTCANGNTATNATGAANAGAAATANTGGCAGAGTTTGTGGTNGTGGCAGAACCGGTTGTCTGGAAGCATATTGCTCAGCAACAGGCGTTGCACGCACAGCAAGAGAGTTTCTTGAAGTTCGCACAGATCCTTCAACTCTCAGAAATCTTGACATTGAATTGATTACATCTAAAGATGTGTATGATGCTGCTGTGGCAGGAGATAAATTAGCAAAAGAAATTTTTGAATACACAGCTACAATTCTTGGCGAAGCATTGGCTGATATGGTAGCTTTCTCAAGCCCTCAGGCGATTATACTCTTCGGCGGATTGGCAAAGAGTGGCGACCTCCTTTTGAAGCCGCTTCGCGAAACATTTGAGAAATCATTATTCCCCATATTCAGAGGTAAAACGAAGATTATCCTTTCTGAATTGAAGGAGAGTGATGCTGCAGTTTTAGGTGCTTCTGCTCTCGGATGGGAGGCTAAATTCCGTTCAGAATCACCCGCGGTGCAATATGCATCTACTCCGGTAACTACTTTGACAATTGAAGAAGAAAAATAATTCTGAAGATTAAAATGACTATAACATCGGCCGGGGCGTGATAACTCCGGCCGATGAAGTTAATACAAGCCAAAAGAAAATGCAGATCAGTATTATAGGAGAAGGAAATGTAGGTTCTCATCTATTTAAAATGTTGAAACCTTCTTATCCGTCGATAAAACATCTAAGCGCGAGAAAGTTGCTGAAAGAGGAGTATCCCGCGAATATAATATCTGATTGCGACTTGTGCCTGATCTGCGTAAGGGATGATAAAATCGGAAGTGTTGCCAAAAAAATTGCCGATATTCATTCTTCTGAAAAAAGTCTTGTCGTAGCCCACACTTCGGGTTGTTATCCTCTTAAGGAACTGCGAAAAATTATTTCAAATGAAGAGATCAATTGTGCTGTGTTATATCCGCTTCAAACTTTCACCAAAGGAGTGGAAATGAAATATACAGATATCCCATTTCTCATAGAAGGGGAGAACCCCAAAATAGAGACGTCATTGATTTCTTTAATGGAAGGGATTTCAAAAAATGTAAGGAGTGCTAATACCGAGATCAGAAAGAAATATCATCTTGCAGCAGTGATTTCATGTAATTTCACCAACTATTTATTTGGATTGTCAGATGAATTATTAAGCGACGCCGGTTTGGATTTCAAACTGTTGATTCCTTTGATCAAACAGACATTTGAGAAAGTGGAGGATTTGAAACCTTTTGAAGCAATGACGGGACCGGCACGAAGAAAAGATTATACTACCATTGATCAGCACATGGATGAACTTGATGACTATCCTGAAACTACAGAAATATATCGTAAGATTTCGGAAAATATCTTAAAACGTTATGAGTAAACTGGATAAAGAATATAACATAAAAGGATTTGTTTTTGATGTTGACGGAGTTTTA
>WFLX010026357.1_pt1 | contig 13898 bp, 6 predicted proteins | sample 4967041 | NCBI WGS metagenome assembly WFLX01 (sample SAMN12857096, study PRJNA449069) | gut metagenome | isolation source: stool from male and female vole | host: Microtus ochrogaster | place: USA:Florida | collected 2017
GAATCTTAGTGAACTTGTCTACCGCTTCCTTTGCCTGGGCGTCAGACAAAACGGGAGTCAGAATGAAAACGGTTTCGTAGTTGTTCATTTTGGATTTTGTTGGTTAATAAAAATTGGTTTANATGCTCTAAGAGCGCGGCAAAGTTACAAAAAAAANTCCACACCGCAAAATATTTCTCCAAACCCGACGGAATTTTTGCTTATTGCGGAATATTTCGTAAATTTGCGGGTTATGGAATTTAAACTTGATTCTGCATATAAGCCTACGGGCGATCAGCCCCAGGCAATTGAAGCGCTTGCCCGCGGAGTGGAGGAGGGGGCCGATGCCCAGGTGCTCCTCGGTGTTACCGGTTCGGGCAAAACGTTCACCATGGCCAACGTTATCCAAAAGGTTCAGCGGCCAACCCTGATTCTCTCCCACAATAAAACGCTGGCAGCGCAGCTCTATTCGGAGTTCAAGCAGTTTTTCCCCGATAACTCGGTGCAGTATTTTGTCAGCTACTACGATTATTATCAGCCCGAGGCTTATATTCCGGGCATTGACCGCTATATAGAAAAGGACCTGATGATCAACGACGAAATCGAGCGTCTGAGGCTCTCGACGGTGTCGGCGCTGCTTTCGGGCCGCAAGGACGTTGTTGTTGTAAGCTCGGTCAGTTGCCTGTTCGGTATGGGCAACCCCGCCGATTTCGATGCGAGCGTTATTGAGGTTAGCGTTGGCCAGAANCTCGGGCGCAATGATTTTCTCCGCCAGCTCGTTGCCTCGCTCTATAGTCGCAACGANGCCGATTTGGGGCGCGGAACATTCCGCGTTCGCGGCGATACGGTGGAAATCCGCCTGGCCTACGAAGATATTGTTTTGAGGGTCAGTTTCTGGGGCGATGAGGTNGAATCAATAAAAACNGTTCATCCCGTCGATGGNGTCAGTCTTGGCGCCCACGATGTGTTTAAGATTTATCCGGCNAACCTGTTTGTGACGAGCCAGGAGCGTCAGAATGCCGCCCTGAGCCAGATTTCCCTCGACCTGGGCGAGCGCATCGGCGACTTTGAGCGCGAAGACCGTCTGCTTGAAGCGCAGCGCATACGCGAGCGCGTTACCTACGATATGGAAATGATTCGCGAACTGGGCCACTGCTCGGGCATTGAAAATTATTCCAGATATTTCGACGGTCGTCGCCCGGGCGAGCGCCCATTCTGCCTTCTCGACTACTTCCCAAAGGATTTCCTTACGATTATTGACGAAAGCCACGTTACGGTTCCGCAGATAAGGGCCATGTATGGTGGCGATGTGTCGCGCAAGAATAATCTGGTTGACTATGGTTTCCGCCTGCCTGCGGCTCTTGATAACCGTCCGCTCAAGTTTGAGGAATTCGAAGCTCTGGTGCCGCAAACAATCTACGTTTCCGCTACTCCNGCCGACTATGAGCTGCAACGTAGCGAGGGNGTAATCGTTGAGCAGGTTATCCGTCCTACCGGACTTCTGGACCCCGTTATTGAGGTTCGCCCCTCGCTGAACCAGATCGATGACCTTATGGAGGAAATCCGTATCAGAACCGAAAAAGGCGAGCGCACGCTGGTTACTACCCTGACTAAACGTATGGCTGAAGAACTGAATGCCTATCTGCAGAAATTCGACATTCGCACCGCCTATATGCACAGCGACGTCGACACCATGGAACGCATCAGAATTCTCGACGACCTGCGCGCCGGGGTCTATGATGTGCTTATCGGCGTTAACCTTCTGCGCGAGGGGCTCGANNTGCCCGAGGTGAGCCTGGTNGCCATTCTCGATGCCGACAAGGAGGNANTTTTGCGCTCCCACCGTTCGCTGACTCAGACCGTNGNGCGCGCGGCGCGCAACCNCAACGGCCNGGTAATAATGTATGCCGACAAGGTCACCGACTCCATGGCCAAAACAATTGAGGAAACCGAGCGTCGGCGCACCCTGCAGTTAGCGTATAACGAGCAGCACGGCATTACCCCGCAGGCGATTGTCAAGGCCCGTAACCGTATTGTCGGTCTCGACCGTGACGCCATTGAAGATCTTACGCCGGCCGGCCGTATTGACAATAAAAAGAGTGCTTCGGCGAAGAAACCCAAGGTTGCCGCGCCGTCGGCCTACGACCTCGAGTTCTCGCGCAGCGTTAACCTCGCGGCCGATCCGGTAGTGGCATATATGACTCCGGTCGAGATGCGGAAAAACATTGAGAAGCTGCGTCAGCAAATGATGGCTGCCGCCAAAAAAATGGACTTTCTGGAGGCAGCGCGTCTGCGCGATGAAATGCTGAAGATGCAAAAGACCCTCGAAGCCAAGGAGGCTGCTCAATGATTGCCTCCGACCGTTTTTTGCCCACTTCCGTCAAGGAAATGGAGGCTTTGGGCTGGGACCATGTAGACGTGGTGCTCTTTTCGGGCGACGCCTATGTTGACCATCCTTCGTTTGGCGCTGCGGTTATCGGTCGCACCTTGCAGGCCTTGGGCCTTAATGTAGCGATTGTTCCCCAGCCGAACTGGCGCGACGATTTGCGTGATTTTAAGAAATTCGGTGCGCCGCGGTTGTTTTTCGGCATCTCTCCGGGAGCGATGGACTCGATGGTAAACCACTATACCGCAGCGCGCAGAAAACGCCACGACGATGCCTATACTCCCGGCGGCCGCGCCGGAGCCCGGCCCGACTATCCCACTATTGTTTACTCCGAAATCTTGCGTAAGCTCTATCCCGACGTGCCGATTATTGCCGGCGGCATAGAGGCGAGTATGCGCAGGCTCAGCCACTATGATTACTGGCAGGACCGCTTGCGCCCGTCGATAATCGTTGATGCACCGGTCGACATGATAATTTACGGCATGGGCGAAAAACCGATTACCGAGCTGGTGCGCCGGCTTCAGGCCGGAGAGAAAATCGGCGATATCGTTGACTTGCCTCAGACGGTTGTGTTGGCCCGAGCGCGAGATATTCCGGCCCCCGANGATGATAATATCGTTCTGAACAGTTTTGAACAATGTTTAGCNGATAAACGCCTGCAATCTGCTAATTTCAAGCATATTGAGCAGCAGAGCAACCGAATGACCCCGTCGACTACCTTATGGCAGCAACATGGGCGCAGGGCAGTGAGGGTGAACCCGATGTATCCGCCGCTTACTACCGCGGAAATCGACGCTTCGTTCGACCTTCCGTATACCCGCCTGCCGCATCCGCGTTATCGCGGAAAAACAATTCCGGCCTACGAAATGATTCGCCATTCGGTTTGTTTGCATCGCGGCTGTTTTGGTGGTTGCTCGTTCTGCACCATATCCGCCCATCAGGGAAAGTTCATAGCCTCGCGTTCCGAGGCTTCGATTATGCGCGAGGTCGAGGCCGTTACAAAAATGCCCGACTTCAAAGGCTATATAAGCGACATAGGAGGGCCAAGCGCCAATATGTATGCCATGGGGGGTAAGGATAAATCGAAGTGCGCACACTGTTTGCGGCCGAGCTGCCTGCATCCGTCGCCTTGTCCGAATCTCAACAACGACCACTCCGCATTGCTGAAAATTTATAAGCGCGTCAATGCTATGCCCGAGGTGAAAAAAGCTTTTGTAGGGTCGGGAGTGCGCTATGATCTGGCCATGGCCCCTTCCGGNTCGGCTAAAACCGATGCGGTAAATCGCGAATACGTTGAGGAGCTGATTGCCAACCACGTCAGCGGCCGCTTGAAAGTGGCGCCGGAACATACAGAGGACCATGTGCTCGATCTTATGCGCAAACCGTCGTTTGATCTGTTTTATAAGTTTCGCGAGCGTTTTGAAGCAGCCAACGGCAAACATGGCCTGCGCCAGCAGCTGATTCCATATTTCATATCAAGCCATCCCGGTTGCCGCGAGGTAGATATGGCTCAGCTCGCCGCGACTACCCGGCGCCTGGATATGCATTTGGAGCAAGTTCAGGATTTCACCCCGACGCCCATGACCTTGTCGACCGAAATCTACTATACGGGCATCCATCCATATACGGGCAAACGGGTGTTTTGCGCCGTCGACCCCAAGGCCAAGGAGGCCCAGCGCGCATTCTTTTTCTGGTATGATCCGCAGCGCAAGCCGGGAATCATAGCATCGCTGCGCCGCATAGGGCGCCCCGACCTCATCGACAAGATTTTCCCCCGCCGTTAGCCGGGTGAACCCTTTTACTCCTCTTCTTCGGGGAGCAGCAGGTTCATCTCGTCGGGGGTCAGGGTGTCGCCGACCTCATCAATGTCGGGCAACCTTTCGGGGCGGCGAAGGTTCAGGGGTGCAAAGCGCGNTGCATTGGCTCCGCGTTTGANCACGGTGCTGATTTCGCGGGCAAGATTCAGGNGCACGGTATCGGCCAGTGCGGATGTTTCGGCAGCCATATTTTCCTTGAAGCGCGCGCGGCCGAGTCTGATTTTCATTTTGTCGACATTACCCTTGACGTTGACGCCGAATTTGAATGGCAGCGGCGATTTAAGTATTGAAACATGGTAGTCGAGGTTCATATCCATGTCGTTATGGCCCATAACGCCTATGCGGTAGCGGTCAAAATCGAACATGAAGGGATAGAGCGACAGCTGGTTATCTTCCACAGTCAGCTTAACGTCCATGTGGTCAATAAGATTTTTCTTCTTGTCGTGGAAGAAAAGCCATTTGCTGATGGTTTTAAATGTTTTTTCGTCGAGAACTCGCAGTGAGTCACCCGTCAGGTGAACGAGCGCTCTCAGGTTCGGAATGTCGATGTTGAGCATGGAGTCGACCGGCGTCGTTGCGGATATGCCAACGTCGACTATGCCGCCCAGGGTGTTTAGAATCGGCATAATGGTATCGAGGGTCGGCAATATTTCCGTTACCCGGCCAATATTGAAGCGATGCAGGTCGAGCCCTATGCCGAAGTTAACGTCGGAGCGGGTCGGGGCGTAGTAGAGCATGTTGAGGTCAACCGAGCCGATGGCCGAAGCAGCGTGGAGTTCACTGAGGTTCGCGGCTCCGTTGGCAATAAGAATCTTGCCGCGGAAGTCGTTGAGCTCCAATGTTGAATATATAATGTTTTTGGCGGCTACGTTAACAGTGGCATCAATGTTCATCGGAATGACTATTGCCATCATTTCCTCAGAAGTGGAGTCTGTCTGGATGTTTTCGGCATCGATTTCGAGCGAAACGTTTTTGCCGGCCAAAGAATCGGCTTTTGCTGCATAGGCTGCTCCGCGGAATGCCGCTCTTGTCAGCTGGTTAATATTTATAGTATCGGCTTTTAGGTTAAGGTTCAGGCGCAGGGGCGAGGTTGAATGCCGGCGTCCGAGAGCTTTTTGAATGTTGGCTATCGAGCCGTTGGCGCTGAGGTCGCTGCGTCCGGCCTGCAGGTTGAGGGAGCGCAGGTTAACCGAGTCGGCTGCAAACTCTAAATTGAGGTCTTTCAGCCGTAGACGCAGCGGGAACAGAGGTGTGTAAACTCCGCCGCGACGCGCTTTTACATGGCCGGTGAGATTCCAGCGCTTGAGCATCCTGACAGCCGACCGATCAACCCCCANGTCGAGAGATTCGTAGGTTGATTCGGCAAGCAGGATTGAATCGCGGCGTGCGGCCCGGCGTGCGGAGTCGGCCGGGGTCATTACCCGTTTGTGTTGATTTTTAGTCCGGGGTTGGTTGTGAGCTTCAGCTGCGATTTCGATGCCGTTAAGTGAGGTTAGAGTCGGGCCCGAACCGAGACCGAGACGCTTGATTTGCAGTTGAGCACCGATGCGTGGGGCGCGCGAACTCCCCTTATAGCGCCTCAGCGATAGCGACCCGTCGATATCGCGTGCGCGAGCGCGGGTGGAATCAGCGTCGGTATATGAGAGAGCCTTTATGGTAAGTCGGCCACCCATGGGAGTTATAACTGTTGAGTCGCCGAGAGTGTCGAGGTTTTTAACTCCCGCGGCGAGAGAGAGGTCTTTCATACCTGCACGCATGCCCGGAAGAGCAGTCCACACGGTATCGACCTGCAGCGAGGCCATAAGCAGCGAGTCAACGCCCTTGAAGCCGGATGCCGAGCCGAAGCGCAAACGGGCGGAACGCGCGCCGGCGGCGAGAGAATCGGCCGGCATGATTGCCACGAAATCCTTCAGGTGGGCATCGCCGCGTAGCCGGGCCCGGTGAAAGCCTTCGAGCGACAGGTCGCTTAAATACGCATTGATGTCAACGTCGGCGTTCATTGAACCGCGCAGGCGCATGCCTAAAAGGGCCCATAGCCGCGGATTGAGGTTGGTGAAGTTAAGATTGCCGCGGAAGCAACCGTCAATGAGTGGGTCGGAGGCGAGATTCGTTGCGTCGCCATTGATGGTGAAGTCCGAGGCCGGGAACTTTACGTTGAGCCGTTTTAGCTCGATTTTTGAAGCATCAAGGCCTTTGTCTGAAATGTTGGCTTTTACTTCAACACCGAAGTTGCTCAGCTTCAGGTAGTAGTCGGGAATGCTTACCGGTGCGTCGCCGATAAGAAATTCGGCGCGCATGTCGGGTATGAGCAGTGTGTCGGGATTATAGGTATATGGTTTGTTGAGCTCCATGCGCGCAATCGCAAGCGCGGGAGTTTCAATTGCTGGCAGTTCCGGCACCAGCGATGCCAGGCGTTGCAGGCGCAACGGGAGCAGCTGGAACTTCAACGCATCCAGGCGCACACCGTTGGAAAAATCGGCCTTTAGCGAGGTCATGGTTTCGATTGAATCGACTGCAAGGGAAAAATCGGCCAGTTCAATCGCCAGGGGTTCCGACGGGTGCCAGCCAATAGCCCCGTCGGCGGCAAATTTGAGGGAGTCAACGGCCAGAAGGGCGTGGGGCAGCCGGAGGTTGCCGTCGAAGTTCAACGTATATTCCGGAATTGAGTCGCGGCCATACAGGGCGGTTTGTCGCAAAATTATTGCTGCATCGGTTGAGTCGGGCTCGGAAACGTAGCGGAAACGGGCATCGCCCCCTATAATGAAGCGGTTGATGCGCAGGTCGGGTAGGGAGAGCGGTTCATCGGTCTCCTCTGTGGGTTCTGACGGAGGAAGAAAGTTGAGCGACGANTGGGTGGAGTCNGCGCCGAACCAAAGGGTGGCCTGAGGCCGGTCAAGCAAAGCGTGGCCAACCGAAATGCGCCCTATGAGCAGAGCCGCGAGGTTGAGCCGGCCTTCTATGCGGTTGCAGGCAACTACAGTGCGGTATTCCTCGGGAATTGAAAGATTGTTGACCTGAAGGGAGTCAATTTCGAGCAGGGCGTGAGGAAACGTTGACCATACCGACAAATCGACGCGTGCAACGTCGACCCGTCCGTTTACGAGGTATTCCGAGCCATATTCGCGCACCCAGCGGGTGAGTCTTTGCGGAGTGAGTACCAGCGGTATGGCAACGAGTATGATAAGTATGAGACCTATCAGAGAGCCGAGAATAATTGCCGGCACTTTCCACCATTTTCTTTTTTGTTTTGGCTNANCTTCTTCCATGGGCGCAAATTTACGATATTTTCTTATCCGCTGCAAAATATATCGGATAATAAATAAGAAATCCCGAACCTGAGGCCCGGGATTCCTTATTTATATATAAGCGGTTTATTTCACGCGGATTGCCTTGCGGGTCATTGCGTCGACATAAATGCCGGGGCGCGGGGTGGAGTCGACCTTGCGGCCAACGAGGTCGAACAGCTCGCGGGCGTCGGCGTCGGCAACCGAGATTTCCTCGATCGAAGCGTCGGGATTGGCGCCCATAACGNTTTCAATCGTACCATGGTCGTCTGAAACAATGTAGGCAGCGCCGGGTGCGGCAGGNTCTTCCGAAGCGGGGGNATAGACGAAGCTGATGCCCGATGCGGAGAATTGCGGAACGTAGCGGCCGGGCACATCTTCGGTCACGCGGGTGGTGCCGGTCATTTCCGAAGCAACCCACTTAGTGGTGTTTGTAATGGTGAGGGTTACATCTTTCTTGCCGGGAGCAGCTTTGATAATCAGCGGGGTGCGGACGTGAATCGGAGATTCGACTTCTTCAACGTAGGCTTTGCCGCCGGCGAAGCTCGTAACCGTGTAGGCTTTGGCGCCCTCTTCAACCGTCACGCCGCAGGGCATGCAGGTGGTTGCGTAGCCGTTTTCGTCAACGGGAACCGTAATGGTTTCGATGGGTTCGATATACCACTGGTTGGGGTCTTCCTTGGTGGTGTAGCCCCAGACGTAGCAATCGGGTGCGGTGGTAACGCTCAGGAAGCTGTTTTTTGAAGGAAGTGCCAGGCGGAATGAGCGGGTGGTTTGTGAAATGCTTTGGAGTTCATAANCCGTAGCGCCATCGCTGCTTCCGAGTTTAACGTGTTCCTNATTACCGCCACCGGCAAGATATTCGCCGAAGGCTGCTGCCTCGACCTTTACCTGAGTGGGGTCGCCGTCGACGGGCCAGAAGCGGAAGAGCACCAGGTCGTCCGACAGGCCTTCGGACGCAGTGTTTGCCGCCGGTGTTTCGATGGTGCGGACGCGCAGGGTGCCGTCAACGTCGGTCGACATGTAGTTGGTGGGACGGCCTGCCACACCTGAAACCGGGCGCGAGCCATTGTGCAGACGGTAGTAGCAGCCTGCTTTGGGGAAGCGGCTGAGCAACGCGCGCTGATAGATTTCTTCAATTTCGGCGATTGAATAGTCGTCGGCGTGGTCAAGGGCGTAGGTAAGCTCGTCAACGTCATATTCACCAANATAGCGNGGCATATCGTTGGTTGAAAGTACCTTTGCTGCCTTGGCCAGGAAGTCGCGATAGGTTTTGAGCGCATCGTTGCGGGCATCGGCGATTTTTGCTTCGATTTCGGCCGAAACTTCGTCGGAAACAGATGCGCCTGATTTTTCGTAAATTTTAAAGTGAGAGGCATTTACGCGCGCTTTGCCAACGTTGAGGTCGTCGTAGAAGAGTATGAAGCCGTTGGTGTCGTCGCTGCCGATGGCATATCCGCCGCAGTCGATCAGCCATGATTCTGCCAGGTCGCTATAGAGCGGCATGCAGTCTACGGCCTTTGTTGACACGCAGGCCTGATGCTTGGTGTTGCCGGTAATGAACATGCCCGACGAAAGGTTATACAGGTAAATGGCCTTTTCGCGAGGAGAATAGTGGAACGAGAATTGCGATTTGGCCGACGAGGTGTCGGCAACCGCGGCCGATGCAGTCATTATTGTGGCCTTAGATGTCTGGTCGGAAACGTATGCGTAACCTTTACCGTTTTTTGATGAGGTTGCAATGCGTTCGAGCAGGTAGACCTTATTGTTGCTCAGCTGTTCCGGTGAGGTTACCTCAATTGCGGCAAAAGCGGAGATGCAACCGCCGGCCATCAGCAACAGTGAAAGTATCTGAGATTTCATGATTGTTATTATTTCGGTTGATTAGTTGTCTTGGCTGGTAATGGGGCGGTCGTTGGGAATTACGGGAGCGGGATAAACCGGAGCATCCACGTTGGAGATTTTCAGGCGGATATCTTCGGGGAGCGGTTTGACAATGCCGTCTTTTTCGAGCTGGAACATATCGTCTTTGAACTCGTCATACATGGCGTCGGTCATGATGTAATATTGAGTGCCATAGTCGCCCTGTTCGATAGCGGCAACGGTGAAGAGACCAAAGGCTTCGAAATAGTTCCAGAGGTTATAGCCGGTCAGGCGCGAGAGTTTGTAGATGCAGTTCAAAATAGCCGGAGCGGAGTTGGTAGTCCACGACAGACGGTCGTTTTCGCCGCCGATATAACCGCGTTTGGTCCAGCAGGATTCGGGGAAACGCTCCTTGAACTGAGCAACCTTGTTGATTGAGGGATCGGTCGAGCGGTTGGCGTTGAAGGCCGAAGTGAGGATTTCATATTTGTCGGCCGTAGTCTTGCCCGGTTCAACAGTGGAGCCTTCGGGCTGGTCATTCTGACGCATGGACTCGAAGAGGTCGGGCCACAGGTCGGGACGATAGTCTTCGGGCAGGCGGTCGGGATTTTCTTCCGAGAAGTAATACATCAGATAGATAAACGGTGCGAGAATCAGTTCGCCGTTGTTGCTTGAGTATGCCTCGATGGGGTTGAGGGCTCGGCGCGGGTCAACTATGTTGCGCGGGTCTTCGGTGTTTTTGGGGTTCCAGGTGTCGGCCGGGGCGCCGGAATAGGTTTTGTCAGATGCAAAACGCTTGGTGGGATATTTAACCTGATTGATGGCGAACTGTTTCAGTTCGTCGCACCAGCCGAATGCCTCGCCGTTTTCGGCAGCCTTGGCGGCGTCGGTGCGGAGCGACATAACGATGTTGTCGTTCGCGTTAGCGGTTTTGGTTTCCTTACCGTCCGGGGCGGTTATTTCGCGGTTGTAGTCGTCGTTGAGGAACAGACGGCGAATCTTGGCCGTGCGGCCGTTGAAGTCATGCCAGTTGTCGTAGTGATAGCGTTCGCGGTTGGTGCGCACGTTGTAGCCCATGTGGATTACGTTGTAGGCCGAGAAGATATTGTTGGTGACTTCGGCAGTGCCTATCCAGCGGAAATAGGGCGCCATCTGGTGCTGGTGGCCCCATTCGTGCGAAAGGCCCCAGATTGCGTCGGAGTCGCTGTTCATCAGGTGGTCGGGCGAGCATACGCGCCATTGGGTGTCGTACATAAACGTCGGACCCCAACCGCCCTGATACATATAATAGTTATAGTTCACATAGGCCATGGTGCGGTTTTCGGGAACGCGGTTGTATTTATCAAGACCGAGCACGCGGTGTTCCCAGATTATAATCTGGTCGAGCAGGTTGATATAGCGCACATATTGACCTGCGGCACGGGTTTTCAGCGCTTCGGTCTGCCATGCGGAGTGAACTCGGGTTCCGAGGCAGTCCATAACCGGATAAACGGCTTCATCGAGCGTTTTCTGGTTTTCGGCGTTGCTCTTAAGGTTGGAGATGAAGCCATTGTAGAGGGCGCCGACAACGTGAACCTTCACTGCGCGGGCCGCGCCGATTTCGGGCGAAGTTACGTCGTCGTCGAAGTTGTTGATGTAAACCAGACCCATATCGTGGCCTTTGACCATCTTTTCGGCGTCGCGTTTGGCTTCAGGAACCGTTATGATGTTGATGCCGTTAACGAGGTTATAGTTAAAGCGTTCGGCATACCATTTCTGGTCGTTGCCTTTGGAGTCGGTGTAGATTTCGTGGCCGTGCCAGCGGATAACCACCATGCCCACGGTGCCTTTCTCCTCGGGGATTCCGGAAACCATGATTACATACTGACCGGGGGTTATGGCAACGCCGGTAACGCCCTGCGAGCGGTCGTAGCATTTGCCGGGGGCATTCCATAGTTCGGCGAGGGTTTCAGGCGACATTACCGCATTGTGGGTGCTGACCATCTTTGTCGGGTCATATTCGCCGTTGAAAATAACCTGAGCCAGTTGCTTGTAGAATGGGTCGGTCAGGGCGTCAATCTGCTGCTGCGTAACTCCGGGTTTTAGTTTTGAGCAGATATCGTCGGCGAATACTTCGTGACCGCTGTCAACAAAACCTTTTTTATTGAACTGCATTTCGGCGCACGAGGCGTAGTTCTTGTTCTCTTTGTTGGAGTAGCCGGTGCGCACCGTGAAACGCACGCCGAGAATATTGTCTTGCAGGGCTTCGGGGAAACGGATTACCGATGCGCTCGATGCCATTTTCAAATCGATGGGGTCGGCGGTTACCGGAGTCCACTTCATAGATGAGCCATCTTTGTGGGCTACTTCTACGGTTATTACGCCGAAATTGCCGTTGCGGGTGCCGTCTTCGTCCTGACGGGGAATGTAGGTTACCGATTCCAGGTCAACGCCGCCGTCAACTACGCCGGCTTCGGTGAAGTAATATTCCAGCACGGGCCATTCGCTCGGGCGCGAAGAGCTGAAGCCGTTATAGCTGGAGTGGTAAATGGTGTTGGCGTCGCCGTCGTAGGAAAATTCCAGACGCTGGCCGTTAGAGTTGGCGCGGCCTTGCACTTCCTTGGCGGCATCGACGCTGCGGACAGGAGTTGCAAAACGCGAGGTATAGGTTGTTTTTGCATCGTCAACGAAGTTCCAGCCCGGTTGCTTGACCTGAATGGTTGTGGTTTCGGAGCCGGCGCCCGTTTTAACCGTAAGGGTGGCGGTGCGGGTGGTTGCCGATGCGTTTTTGTCGATTATCAGGTGGATTTCTCCGTTTCTGACCGCAGGCTGAACCCAGCTGTCTTCCGTAACTGCGAATTTNTAGCGCGAGTANGCCGGAANCACCAGTTCGGTNGCTTCGTTGTCGGTCGAGNTTNATGGTGCCTGAGCCGTAGATCAGCGCGCCGAGCTTGGTTGCCGGAACCTGAACTTGCGCGGTGGCGGGAATAGCCGCGGCTATGCCGAGCATTCCTATAAGCACCCGTGAAAAGATATTAGATTTCATTAGCGTTGTGAAATAATGATTGTGTTGTATATAATATGGTGCAAATTTAAAGCTTTTTTATGAAAGTGCAAATATTTTTCGTAAATTTGCACGATTTTTAACCCGACATCATGTACTTTGAAGATTTAGATCTTACCGACGACGTTCTCGACGCTCTCTATGATATGCACTTCGACGAGTGCACCCCGATTCAGGAAAAAGCAATACCGGTTGCTCTGACCGGACGCGACCTCATAGCCGTTGCCCAGACCGGAACCGGCAAAACAGCCGCCTTTCTCCTTCCGGTAATCAATGAACTGGGAAAGCGCAAGGCGTCCGACAAGGTTAAATGCGTCGTTATGACCCCTACGCGCGAACTCGCCCTTCAGATTGATTCGCAGATGCAAGGGTTCAGCTATTTTCTGCCGATCAGCTCGCTGCCTATTTATGGCGGTACCGACGGCGCCGGCTATGCACGCCAGCAACGCGGCCTGCAGATGGGGGCCGAAGTTGTAATCGCCACACCGGGGCGCCTGTTGGCTCATCTGCAGATGGGCTATGTTGACCTTTCGGAAGTTGAGTTCTTTATTCTCGACGAGGCTGACCGGATGCTCGATATGGGNTTCTANGACGATATAATGAGCATTGCCAAACATNTGCCCGAAAAGCGNCAGACTCTGATGTTTTCGGCAACCATGCCCCCGAAAATCCAAAAAATGGCCAAGTCGCTGCTNAGCAAACCGGTTGAAATCAAAATTGCGGTCAGCAAACCGACNGATAAGGTTCANCAGNGGGTTTATTTCTGCGCCGAGCGCGAAAAGCAAGATTTGCTNATGACGCTCNTTCAGACCGAAAGCTCCAAGCGAGTAATCGTTTTTGCATNCTNGAAACTTAAGGTTAAGGAGCTGGCCCGCGCCCTGCGGCGCAAAAAGCTCGCCGTCGGCGAAATGCATTCCGACCTCGACCAGACCGTGCGCGAGGAGGTTATGCGNAATTTCCGCGCCGGCAACACTGATATTCTGGTCGCAACAGATATTGTTGCCCGCGGCATCGACATCGACGACATAACAATGGTTGTTAATTTCGATGTGCCCCACGATGCNGAAGATTATGTTCACCGTATCGGCCGCACGGCGCGTGCCGGCGAAGAAGGGCTGGCCATTACTCTGGNNGGCGAGCGCGAGCGCCGCAAGTTTAAGGGCATAGAGAGNTTTTTGGGNAAGCCGGTGGAGCGGGGCGGGTCNGACAAGTCAGACAAGTCCGACCGGTCCGACAAGTCCGACAGGTCAGACAAAAAGCCGAATCGCCACCGGTGGCATCGCGGAAAATCAAAACCGAAAAATCCCCCTAAGCAAAATATGTTATAAAACATTCTTTCTTTTTGAATCTAAAAATGGTGATTTTTGTGCAAAGTGCTACAATAATTGCTATTTTTTAGCGTTTTGATGTTAAAATAGCGCGAAAAGTTTGCGTATATCAAGGTTTTTTCGTAATTTTGCATTCCAAAAGAAAACAACTATGCCGTTTCCGGCGGTACAATTGTAAAAAAGAATAATCATAATCAT
>WFLX010002640.1_pt1 | contig 13890 bp, 13 predicted proteins | sample 4967041 | NCBI WGS metagenome assembly WFLX01 (sample SAMN12857096, study PRJNA449069) | gut metagenome | isolation source: stool from male and female vole | host: Microtus ochrogaster | place: USA:Florida | collected 2017
CACAAGCTGCGCCGAATGCATCCCCGCAGAGAGGGTGTCCATCGACACCATGAAGCGCTGTGTGGCCGGATTGGTAGCCGTCACCGTGTGGCTGTNATGCTCGACCCCGTCGATATACAGCGTCACCGTCTTCACGCCGCTGCCGCTCACGCGGTAGGGCACCTCGGCGGTCGAGTCATAGCCGCCCGCCGCCAGCATCGCCGTCAACGGAAAATCCGAGGTGAGGCCCAGGGCCACCACGGAGACCTGGATGAAGCGCTGCTTGCTGCGCTCAGTGCCGGCGGCATCCTTCCATGTGGCCTTGACATAGATATCGCAGGTGCCGGCGGTGAGGTACGGGCCCAACTCATGGGTGTAGGTGCCCGCTGATGCCTGGGCCCTCAGATCCTTGAAGAGAGTGACCGCGCCGTTCATCACCGTCACCTCCAGATCGGCCTTGATACCCGTGGACACGCCCTTGTCCTCGCCGGCAGCATACACGATGTCATACTCATAACTGAGCGATACGCTCTCTCCGGCCTTGATGACCGACTGCGAGACCACAGGCCGCAGGATGAGGGTGGTGGCATCCGAGGAGCCGTCGCCACCGCCGCCAAGCAGCGGTATCTCGGTGGAGCCCACCGATGAGCCCTGCTGGTTGAGCAGGTGGATGGTGACCATACCGGCATCCTCGTCCACCTCCGAATCGATGTCGGCGACATTGCCGGTGAGGGCCTTTTGTTCGAGACTCNCGATCTCGCCTTTGATATACTCCNGCACGCGGCGGCCGGAGACAGGCCGCCAGCCCGTCGAGGCATCGCCGCCCCAGTCGGTGTCGCGGGTTATCTTTTCATCAAATATTTCCATAGGTAATTATTGTTGGGTATTAATTGGGGGGGGCTGACGCGGGGCCTCGCGCTAAAGCGCTCGCACTGCCTCAGAAGGCCGGGGTGTGCGTCAGCCACTTCCCCTTCAGGGGGTTGGGGGCTTGTGGCCCGGCTTGCGTTAATTTTTCCAGCGGTCGTCGTTGCGCCAGGGCTTGGTGTTGATCCAGCGGCCTGAGCCGAAGCAGCTGCGTATGGCCTCCCATACCAGACGCGCGCCTTTGTAGACGTAGGCCACGGTGTGACCCAGCGCGATTATCGTCTCTATTGTCTTTCCACTTTTCTTTATCATGATTCAGTCTTCGTATATGTAATAAAAAATGTCGTTGTCTTTGGCGGGGAGCGCGTCGTACTGCTGGTCGCTCATCACGGCAAACATGCTCTTGGCGGCTTTCTGCTGGTCAAGGGTGATGATCTCGTCTTTGATGTATTCCTGTACGCGCGCTCCGCTCACGGGCGCTCCGCCAGTGCTGGCGTCGCCTCCCCAGTCGGTGTCGCGTGTTATCTTGCGGTCGTAAATCGGTCTCATGTCTCGTAAATAAAGTAATAGGTTTCTGTGTCTTTGGATTGCATGGCGTCGTAATCGGCGTCGCTCAGGGTCACGAACATCGCCTTGTCGGCTTTGGTGTCGAGGTCGACATCGATATCGATACGGCAGGTCCTGCCGGCTTTCCAGCCGCCGTCGCCGTAGGTGCAGACGGTGGTGAGGAGAGAGCCGTCGTCACCGGTGCCGCCCACCACCAGCGCCCATTGACCGGGGCGAGGTGAGCGACAGGCGGCCTGAAGATCGTCCATGCTCTCAAACAGCCCCAGACAGGGCGATCTGAGATTGGGAGCGTCGAGCCACCCCTCTATGCGCACATTGCGCGAGAATACGGCGTGGCCGGCGGCTGTTACGCGCCCCCCGACGTGGAGGTTGCCGCCTATGCTTGCTGATTGGTCGGTCTGGTAATTCATGTGTCAATTATCTGGCGGCACATCGATGCCGCGGTTACTATAATGCGGTCGAGGCAGGCGCCGGCCACCGGGATGCCACCGTGGCTGTCGAACCGCGCACGCGGCACATACCTCGCCTCGGTGATGCGGGCCCCGGTGTCGCTGCAGCTCCTGAACTCCAGCACGGCCGCTCCGTGGCGCAGCCCGAGCAGACACTGCGGGCGCCCCGGCGAGCCCTCCAGAGCCGGCACACCGCAGGTGGCGAGTGTATGGCGCAGGTCATCGGGCGGCGTAATGGCGGTCACGGCACAGGCCCATCCGCTCATGGCGAAGGAGAGCAGGCGCAGGAAGTCGCGCGGCATGATGACGTGGCCGTAGCAATGGCCCGGGGATATGTGATCCCAGTAGATGTCGCATCCGCGCATGTCGCCTGATATGTCGGCGAGGAGGTGGGGCGGGGCTGCGAGGACGGTCTCGTCGGCCGCCCGAGGCAGCACCGACATGATCACATCATCGATGCTGATGATATCGCGGCCGCGTATGTCGCAGCCCGCGCCTTCGCTCAGGCCCATGGCCTTGCGCACCGCAGTAATCAGTTCACGTGACTTACATATCATATCCCGGTGAATCTGATATTGTGCTCCATGCCTATGCGGCGGGCGACCTCGGCTGAGGTGATCTTGACGGTGGGCACCCTGAATCTGTCGCGCAGCACCCCGGCGGCGTCGGCAAGACAGCCTACCTTCACGGTCTCCGGGGCTTTGTCGCGGGCCGGAGAGGCATCGGGCTCTTCCTTGATCCTGAATATGCGCTTGCTGCGGTAGTGTACGCTGTTCTCGATGATGCTCTGTATCACAGGATCGCTCGTGACGTATTCGGCGGGCACTATGCCGTATTTGGTGGTGGCTCCACCGGTAAACGGCACCTGCAGGCGGGCGGCTCCCACGCTGATGTTGGCCACCCACTCGATATAGCCGTTGACTCCGTATGTCTTCTTACTCATTGTAAAGGTGTTTTGGATGCGGACGGGCCGGGAAAGCCCGTCCGCATCAGGTTATTCACTCCGGGCAAAGATCTCTCCTGAAAATTCGCTCCAGGTCGCTGTCTTGGTGGCCGACTGTCCGGTGCCGCTTGTCGTCACCCTGGCCTGCCACATCTGTCCGCTCCTGGCGGTGTCGCTGATGCCCGGGCAATCGGCAGTGAGGAGATATACACGGTTGTTGACCAGGTCTTTGCCGGTGGGCGCGTTCTCGCTGTCCCATATCAGGTATGATACGGCTCCGGCATTGGCGGTGTCACCCTCGCCGTCGATCCAGATATGACATGCGCCTTTCAGGGCCAGGCCGTCCCACACCACCATGCCGCGACGGGTGGCCTCCTCGCCCTCGACACGGTCGTTGAACTCATGCTGCTGCGAGTAGGTGTAATGCACGAGCCTGTCCTCGCCGATGAGCGCTCCCGAGTTGCTCCAGCCCAAGGTGTCGAGCGTAGGCTCGCGCTTGATGTCGATGTCGCCGAACACCGTGTGGACGCGGGTCACGGCCCAGCCCAGCGGATTGCGTGTGGCCAGGATCTGTATCTCGGGTCGCCTGGAGAAGTCGATGCACTGTATGGATTCGAGCAGATTCCTGCCGGCAAGCAGTATGGCGCGTTTGGGCACGTCTTCGCCGGTGTAGAACATTTTGGCCAGCGCGATGAGCTTCTCGATTGTCCAGGGGCCGTCGCTCTGCAGCTCGCGGCGGAACTGCCAGCGCAGTCCCTCGGTGAAATATACGATCTGCTCGCCCATCTTGGGCACGCTCACGGCCAGCTTGCCCTTGCGCCCGGCCCAGAGGGTGCGGTTGCCGGCGCGCTTGAAGTTGAGGATGGCCTGCTCGGCTATGACACTCTGTGAGAAGGGGATGTGTTTCTTCTGGGCCTCGAAGTAGTCGCTCACCACCTGATTCATGCCACGCTTCTGCAGGTAGNTGGTCTNGGGNTGTGGCACGATNAGGTCGGGGTCNACCNCCTTCTGNGTCTCGTACATGGCGTTGGCCAGGAGCTTGATCTTGGTGCCTCCTGGGATGGCCGGAGTGGTGCAGTAGAGGTCGCCTCGGTTGGCCTTGGGGCCGTTGATGGCGCGGCACACGGGGTTGTTAGTGGTGGTGTCGCGTCCGGTGACGTAGAGCATGAGGTCTTTGCCTGGAGTCACTGTCTGTCCGTCGTCGGTGTATCCGTTGACACCCTTGACCAGCAGCGTGTGGTAGTCACGCGCGATATTCTGGTCGGTGGCGACCAGCGGGAGCACAAACTGCATGGCCGAACTCTTGGTCACGCCGGCGTCGCCGACGGTGAATGTGCTGCGCTGCTCNTCGATCATATAGTGCTCGACCTCGGGCGAACTGACACTGACCTTGCGGGCGCGGAGCATGAGCGACATCAGGGCTGTGTCCTCGCTCTGGAATCCGAAGAGCTGGTCGTCGATGTCGGGTTCGATGAGGTGGCCGGGGGCTATGCCGCCGGTGGCCGCAGCAGCGGCTGATACGGTTGCAGCCTCTCCGGGCACCTGGGTGTTGAGACCGGCTGATCCGGCTGTTGTGGCGGCGCTGCCGCCGAAGTTGATGTTTTCTGGCATAATAGTTATTTTTCGAGGGGTAATCAGGTTATTGCTCTCGCTCCGGGCTTGCTTTACTCGCGGGCGATGTCGAATATCGAGCGGGTGTGGCGGGTGACGCCGGTGTTGGCGCCCGAGAGCATGGGCAGTCCGTCGCCGTCGGGGGCTGTGTGCAGGTGTGTGTCGATGGCGGCGTTGCGTCCGTCTATCTCGCCCTGGCATCGGGCTGCCTCGATGTCGGCCTCGCGGTGCAGCACGCCGAGCATCATCCTTACATTTGCGGTGGTGTAGAGGCCGGATGCTGTCTCGGCGGAAATGCGCTTGAGTTCGGCTATCGCATGGTCCACCTCATCGGCATCGAGGCTCTCGTCAGAGGTCATCTGCTCGATCTCGGCCATTGATGCGGCCATGTTGTGGCGGTATTCCACTTCGAGCGAGTCTTCATTTTTCTTGTGTTCGCTCTCACGGTCGAGCAACTCGGCGTAGGCATTGTAGTCGTCGAGTATGCGGCCGAATAGCACCTCGTCGTCGCTGAAATCCACACCGGGCGACACTCCGCCCAGGATCTGCAGCAGCAATTGCCTGTTGCTTGTCTTAGGGTCTGTTTTCTCCATCACTTTGCTTCGGTTAAGTGTTTTGTTTAATTACAATGCAAAATTACTACCGAAACTTAGGAATAATTCTTTATTTAGTGAGAAATATTCTGTAATTNGGTATATGCATAAATAAACCGCCGGCGGAGTGNTTTCACTCCGCCGGCGGTTGCTGAAGGNATACGTGTGTAGCCTGAGCTATNTCATNACGCAGNCAGGATCACAGAGATATGCCATCCTGTCATTCCATTCCCATTTGTAATTCATCACCTCCGTAGTAAAGCTGTCCGCAGTAATAGTAGATGCGGAACTCATCGGTAGGCGACATCAATGATTCGAGCTTACTGTAGTCTCCATCCATGAAAGCCTCCTGAGCTCCGACCGGGAGCTGCTCGTAGACATCTTTGGTGAACACAATGGAATTGCCGTCGATATGGCCCACGGCGTAATAGGCACCGTGCAGGCGGCCGTTGAAATACATCTCGTCGCCTTCCATAAACACCTTGTCGCCGACACGTGCCAGACGGATAGCTCTAATGCCTACCTCATCATCATTATAATCCTTGATTACCTCTGAGTAGCTTGCATCGGACTTGAACGGCGCGTCACCGAACTTTGCCGGGTCATTCCCGTCCTCATCGTAAGCAATGGTGGCGAACTCGCCTGATATGAAGCCCGAAGACCCGTCGGGGAGAGATACCTCGTACCATGTCACTGTCGCACCCTGCCTGCCGGGAATTTCTTTAGTGCCCTTGAGTTTATAGAGGCTGCCTTTCTCGGCCTTTGTCACCACAGCTCCATTGACGGGAGCCTTGCGGATATTCACGTTGTGGCCGTAGTTGNCTATTNCGTATCGCTGCCGGTCGGGATTGAGGAAGTGCTGTTCAAAATTGTCGCTGCCCGACATCCATTTGGTGTCAAGAGAGCCATCGGGGTTGCAGACCGCCGTCACAGACCATTTCTTACCTGAGGGCTTCATCACCTCGCGTTGCTTTGCAGGATCATATTCCGGCGTGTAAACATCGGCGGTGAAGTAGGCCTTGTTGCCCTCCACACGGCAGTCCCTGAAAATGGACACGGAATAGTCGCCTCCCTCAAACGTATCTTCGGAATATCCGGCAGGTGCGGGGATGCCGGCCACGGTGAGTCCGGGATTCCCGGCGCTGAAGTTGGTCACGATGGTGGAGGAGCCGTAGATATCAGGGCCTTCCTGGTAGATTTTTTCCCAGGTCTTGTCCGGAAAGGCTTTTTGTGCCGCTACCCTGGTGGCGGCTGTCGCGATAATCGCGATCACGATAAGTGCGAGCAGTTTTTTCATGGTTACATATAGTATAATATATTGTGCGATACAAATATAGACATTTTTTGATTAACAGGGATAATATTTTTACGAAAACATCTTTTATTGTATAAAATCTTTACTATTTTAGAAAATATCTGTATATTTGCAGAAACTTTCAGTTCGGTCTGTGCGATTCCGTCACTTTGCTTCACAACACATTATTTAATATGAGAAAGACCGGATCCGAATTTGAATACAAGAAAGAACGTGACCATGCCGTGGTGGAGGCCTNCCGCCGGCTGGCGTCGCAATGCGCCCACATCNGGATGCCTCAGCTGATGCAGAGGGTGGNGNAGCAGCCGTGCGCNCGATTCTGGNTGTCGGAGGAGCGTGCCACCATCGTGGTGTCGGCCATGCTGCGCGGCGAGGAGGTGACCGTGGGGATGGGCAGCGGCAAGCGCAGGATGTTTGCCGAGATATGCCGTCGCGTCTCGGCCCTGAGGGTGGCGGATGCGACCAGTCCGCTCGTGAGGCTGGTGAGGGAGGTGGTCAACGCCCCGGCTNCGGAATTCTACCNCTCGCCCCGGTCGGCGCAGNATATCCTCAGCAGCATGAAAGGAGGGCGCACCANTGGCTGACGCAGACATCACCGCCGNCTCAGTGCTGGCCGAGAACGACCGCCGCACCGAGATGCTGCACGCCATCTTTGACCCCATCACCGGCCAGGGCAGCACCGGCGAGCGCACGGCCGTGAATATNNCCGGCCTCNCGCCGTCGGCGATGTGGNTGCNCGAGCCGATGTGCNAGGTAGGATGGGTGTCGCGCCTGATCGAGGCCGGCAGTGNGGGAGCCTTCCTGCACTGCCACTACTCGCCCGGCGACCCCGACACGCCGGGCCGAGTGGCCGAGGAATTCGAACGCGAGCGATGCCGCCACGATTTCGCCTATTGGGCCGCCAAGTATATCTATATCAAGCGCAGGGGCGGCGGTGACGACGTGACCCTGCGGCTCACTCACCCGCAGCGCAAGTTTGTCAACTGCCTTGAAAGTAAGCGATTGGCGCGCAAGCCTATAAGGATAGTGCTGCTGAAGGCCCGTCAATGGGGCGGCTCGACGGTGAGCCAGCTGTATATGGCATGGCTGCAGCTGGTACACAACACCGGCCTCAACTCGCTGATCATCGCCCATCAGGGCAGTGCGTCAGATGAGATCAAGGATATGTTTGACCGCGCGGTAAGGCAATATCCCGTGGAGATGCTCCACGAGCCGGGCGACGAATATTCGCCGGGTGAGAAGAAACTGGTGTCGGTGGGCAAGTCGGGCTCGACCTTCAGGGTGCCGCAGCGCAACTGCAAGATAAAGATCGGCACCGCCGAGCGCCCCGACTCCTGCCGTGGCGGCGACTACAACCTGGTACACCTGTCTGAGGTGGGGCTGTGGCGGCGCACCGACGGCAAGAAGCCCGAGGATATAGTGAGGGCCGCGTGCGGGGGCGTGATGTATGCGCCCGACACGATGATCGTGTATGAGTCTACGGCCAACGGCGTGGGCAATTTCTTTCACAACGAGTATCTGGCGGCGAGGGATAACCCGAGGTCGCAGTTTTCGTCGCTTTTCATCTCATGGTATGACATAGAGCAGAATACGCTGGGATTCGACAGCGAGGCCGAGCGGGAGGACTTCGCCCGCTGGCTCGTGGACCACCGCACGGCCACCGACGCGCGCACCGACCGCGAGGAGCCGGGCCGCTACCTGTGGTGGCTGTGGCAGCAGGGGGCCACGCTCGAGGGCATCAACTGGTATATGATGGAGAGGGCCAAACATTCGAGCCACGGATCGATGGCCGCCGAGTGTCCGACCGATGACAAGGAGGCCTTCGTCAATTCCGGGGCCTCGGTGTTCGATAAATACAAGGTGGACTGTCTGCGTGCGTCATGCCGCGAGCCTGTGAGGGTGGGCGAGGTGACGGCGGCGCGTCCCTGCTCGGTGGACGAAGTGAGGTTTGATGACGATCCCACCGGCTCACTTTGGGTATGGAGCATGCCCGAGATCGCGGCCGATGATGATATGCGCGTGACCGACAGGTGTCTGGCCGTGGTGGATATAGGCGGACGCAGTGACAAGGCCGTCTGGAGCGTGGTGGCCGTATTCGACCGCGCCCTGATGATGGCCGGCGAGGGACCGGCGGTGGTGGCCCAGTGGTACGGCCACTGCGATATCGACCTGCTGGCATGGAACGCGGCCCGGATAGCGGCCTTCTACGACAACGCCCTGCTGGTGATAGAGAGCAACACTCTGGAGACCCACGACCGCGAACGCATGGTGGACGGCGACCAGTCGCATTTCATACTCAACCAGATACGGCGTGTGTATCCCAATCTCTACGCGCGTCGCCAGAGCGAGAGCGACATATTGATGCACAGGCCGCGCCGGTATGGATTCCACACCAACATAGCCACCAAGCCCATGATAATATCCACGCTGGTGAAGGTGGTGCGCGAGGGTCTGTATGTGGAGCGCGACAAGCGCTGTCTCGACGAGTATCTGGTGTATGAGCGCCGCCCCAACGGCAGCTACGGCGCCATCACCGGCTATCATGACGATCTGCTGATGACACGCGCCATAGGTCTGCACATCAGCTATTACGAGATGCAACCGCCCCGCGCCGTGACGGGCGCGGGGCAGTGTGTCCAGCCCCCGAGGGCTGTGTCTGAGGCAAGCATATAGGGGCCGGGGGGCTCCCATCTCCCATCTCTCTCCCTCCCCTCACACCTCCGAGAGCAGCGCGTCGGCGAATGGGAAATCGCCGGCGCGGAGCATCTGCTCAAGGGTGATCTGGCCCGATTTCCAGATCTCCATGAGGGTGGCGTTGGTGGCCTGGCGATGGGCNGGAGTGGTNGTGCTGGGCGTGATGCTGAGATCNAANTCGAGNTCGTGGAGNGTGCTGAGGNCNCCGTCNCCCCCNACGATGGCNCGTATGCGCTCGCCGCTGTAGTATTGCTGTATGTTCTTNACGTCTTTCCANGCCGAGTCGCGCACGAATTCGGTGAATGTGTCGAGGATGTCGAGCAGGGTGGATGTGGCATTCTGTGTCTGCTGCCCGTAGAGGTCGGCGCTGACGGCCACATTACTGAGTTTGCCCTGCAGGGCACCGTTGACACCCGAGATGTCCTGGAAGAAGTTGAGCTGCNCCTCCAGCAGCTCCTTGATGCCTATGTTTGTGGAATTGACGGATACCTGCTGGGGCACGGAGCCCTGCGATGAGGGGCGGTAGAAGATCACGCCGTTGTATCGGCTCCATGTGTCGGCGAAATCCTGTGGCGAGACTCCGTGGGGCACGCTGTCTTCGGGCACGAGCAGCACTCCCTTGGCGCTGGCGCGCATGATCCAGTCGTATAGGGTGATGAGGCGGTTGGTGTATCTCTGCTGGTCTATGACATCGCTCACAAAGCTATGTACCTCGCCGTCTATCATCGGATATGCCTTGACTACGTAGGGGTGGCTGCCGTGGGCGTAGGGGCTGTCGCCCTCGGCGAGGATATCGCCTGTCGGCGCCACATAATAGTAGCGCCACACGTCTCTGCTCTCGATGGGCGTGTCACACGAGGCGGGATCGCCCTGACGGCGTGTGAGCGTGCCGTTGAGGCGGTCGTGGCACAGATAGCTGCGNCGCANCTCCCTGCGCCATATCTCGACCACACGGCACAGCCCCGGCACCCCCGATGTAAGAAANCCCGAGNGAGCGGCCGCTGTGCCGAACCCGTGGCTGTCGGCCACGCCGCCCGCATGGCCGTAGATGGCGCGCAGCCGGCGCAGGTCGCTGCCGTTGCGGGCAAACTCGCGCTCCAGCTCGTCGGGCGATATGTCGTGTAGCTCGCCCAGGCAGGTGCAGTCCCAGCCCCGGCAGTCACGCATACGGTTGTCGATGAAGAAGTTGTTGGGCGGCACGTTGTCGGTCCAGCAGTCGGTGCGGTTGCCGCGCCGGCCATAGCTCTTGCGGTGTATCACCATGCCCGAGATCAGGAATTCCTCCATGGCGCGTGTCATCAGCGCCTGCGTGCGGTTGACCTGCATGTTGTAGTGCAGCAGGGTGGTGAGTGTGCGAGCTCCCGTGCTCTCGTCGCGGTCGCGGGCTATGCACAGCGGCTCGTTGGCACGCGAGTTGTAGACTCCGATCACGTTTCTTACGAGACGACGGATAAGATTGTTCTTCAGGGGTATGTTGCCCTGCTCCTTGATGTATTGCTCCTCTGTGATGGTGCGTCCGTGGACGGTGATGCGGTCGCTCCACTGGTCACCGTAGTTGTAGCGCTTGTTGCGGTCGCGCTCCAGTCGGAATCGCTCCATGGCGCTGTAATAGCGTGAGGCCTCGTCGAGCAGGGCGAGGCCGCGCCTGCGGTTGTCGTCGGTGTGTGTCATGGCTTTTTTACGGCAAAGTTAGCCATGCCTCAGCCCCCGGCCTCTTTATTGTGTGAACAAGGCATTTGCGGAGCGACAGGTACCCCGTTTCAAATGTGTTTCTCATCAATTGCAATGCAATTACAAGTGTGTAACAAAATAATTACCAAAAAAATGTTAAATATTTGCGCTGTATCTGATAATTATACCTATATTTGCAGAAATAATCCTTATAAAAACTAAGCAATGGCCACCCGTCTCATACATCTCCTCGCGATCGTGATATTCACCCTGTTGCCATCGGCCCTGACAGCACAGACTGCCGGCGTAACCGATACCGGCGCCGTCGCAGACAATGCCAAAACGGTAAAGCAACACAGAAACGTAAGCAAAAAGCACCCCAATCATAAGACTGTGGCTGTGATCAGCTCGTTCACACAGGAGTCGCCGTGGAGCAACGACAACATCCCCGCTGTGACCATGGCTGTCTCAAAGGAGCCCAACACTACCTGCGAGCTATTCTACCTCAACAGCTTTCTTATCACCAACGACTCGATCTATGAAAAGGTGAAGAGCAATATGTTTGAATATTTCGCCGACAAGACCCCCGACTATGTGGTGATGATAGGTAAGCTGGCCTTCTGTATGCGCGACGACATGAAGAAGGAGTGGGGCGATGTGCCCATACTGCTCATTGCCAACAGCCCCAACATGGCCTCGCTGAGCTATTACATGTCGGGCGAGACAATAGCCGACGAGAATCAGGATCAGGACGTGAGACCGCTCTCGGCCCTGCAGAAAGACTATAACTTCACGGCCATCATCGAGCCATACTTCCTCAAAGAGGAGATCGAGCTCATGATAGAGACCATGAACCACGATATCAACGAGCTGGTGTATGTGGCTGTGCCGACATATCTCGAGCGCAACAACTCAAGGAGGATAGCCGATTACCTCACGGAGCATTATCCCGGCATCAAGTACCGCTGGCTGGTCGCCGATCCGCAGAATGTGGCGGCCATGCGCTCGCTGCTGGCCGAGCGGCAGCCCGGCGTAGGTATCCTTCTGGCCAACTGGGCCACCCCGATCGAGGGCCCGTTTGGCAACGCCATCATCAGCAACCAGGAGGTGAAGATGATGTCATCGTCGCTGAATCCGATATTCGTGAACACATCGTCGCTGATCGACAACGGTGCGGTAGGCGGTGTATACTGCGACAAGGAGGTGGTGCATGAGCGCATAGCCACTCTGGTGGGCAGGATGCTCAGCGGGGAGAATCTCAGCGAGATACCCATCTACACCTGCAAGAAGAGCAAGGAGGTGATCAACTACAACNGNGCCAANCAGTTCGGNCTCAATCTNAAGNATCTGGGCAGCNGCGTGGAGAANCGCGGNNTGTCGCGTNCGTTCTGGCAGAAATANCACTGGGAGGCNATNGGNGTNAGCATCGTGCTGCTGCTGCTGGTATTCGTGTTCTGGAAACGTAACCAGATACAGACACGCGAGATCAAGACCCTGCAGGATCACAACAAGTTCGTGGCCAATATGCCCGTGGCTTACGCCCACGTCATAGTAAATTATGACCGGAGCGGCAAGAACGTGACCAACATAAGATATTCCAACGTAAACGGCACCATGCAGGAGCTGGTGAACAAAAACGGCTGCAAGACCGGCGAATATGTGCTGTTTCCTATCCCCTACCTGAGCGAGAAGGTCAAGGAGGTCTTCGACAAGGGCGAGAAGGTGGAATTCGTACACTATTTCGAGGCCACGGATTCATACTACGATGTATTCATGGATATATCTAGTACCGCCATCGATAAGACGCAGAATGTCAAGGAACTGGAGATATTCGCCGTGGATGTCACCAACCGTGTGCGCATGGAGAAGGAGCTCAAGGCNCTCTCNCGCAAGCTCGACCTCACCATCAATGTGGCGGGTATCATACCGTGGGAATGGGATATCAAGACCGATGTGCTGAGGTTTGACGCCTACAGCCTCTTCGGGCGCCAGCTCCACGATGTGGATGACATGCAGGAGACCCCGTCTACTTACCTTGATGTCAACGGTGAATTTTCGCCGCTGATCCATGACGACGATATCGAGGCCACGGTCAAGATAAGGCAGGGTCTGCTCACCAAGACCTTGTCGAGCTTCAAGGTGCGCTACCGTCTGCGCATGGCCCGCGACAACCAGAATGTCTACCAGTGGGTTGAAGTAAAAGGTCGCGTCATAGAGTATGATGCGAAAGGCAATCCGGCCACCTGTGCCGGTGCTATGTGGGTGATCGATGACGACATCGTGTCAGCACCCATGGATTATTAAGCCCGGGAGCCCCCCGGCTCCTTAAAGGGGGAGGGGCTGACGCACAATACGAGAACCCCGAGTCTACCGAGACCCGGGGTTCATCGATTTTATCGGGATTTATCGAGATTCAACGCCACACTTGGGGGCGGGGATTAAGCCTGCGGNCTAANGCCCTTGCGCTGCCTCNGAANNNCNNGATTGATTCCCACTTCCCCATCAGCGTGCGCGAGGTTGTGGAGTCGGGGCTGCTGTCGTCACGCATCGACGGCAAGGCGGCAAGGCGCACGCTTGTCGACGAGGCTCTTAAGATGGTGGGGGTGGAGGATCTGCAGTCGCGCCCCATCGGAGCGCTCTCGGGCGGACAGCTGCAGCGCACCCTGCTGGCACGCGCCATAATCAGCAAGCCACGGCTGCTGGTGCTCGACGAGCCGCTCAGCTACCTCGACAAGCGCTTTGAGACGCGCCTCTACGAGCTCTTCAGCGACCTTGCATCCACCACCACGATGCTCGTGGTGTCACATGAGCTCAGCGGCCTCTCGCACCTGGCCACCCGCACCATCACCATCGACAAGCGCATCAGCCCCCCAACCCCCTAAGGGGGCAGCTGATGAGACTACCCCGGGGCCCCCCCAACCCCCTAAGGGGGGGGGCAGCTGATGAGACTACCCCGGGCCCCCCCAACCCCCTAAGGGGGGGCAGCGAGCGTCCGCCGGGGCTTCTGAGGCAGCGCAAGGGCTTTAGCCCGCAGGCTTAATCCCCGCCCGCAGGTGTGGCGTTGAATCTCGATATATCCCGATAAAATCGATGAAACCCGGGTCTCGGTAGACCCGGGTTTCCCGTATTGTGCGTCAGCCCCTCCCCCTTCAGGGGGGCCGGGGGCTACTATCATTAATAATCTATTGGTGCTGACACGATGTC
>WFLX010096424.1_pt1 | contig 13890 bp, 10 predicted proteins | sample 4967041 | NCBI WGS metagenome assembly WFLX01 (sample SAMN12857096, study PRJNA449069) | gut metagenome | isolation source: stool from male and female vole | host: Microtus ochrogaster | place: USA:Florida | collected 2017
TTACAGGTAGCAATGGCCAGCATATTTTCATAGGCCCTGCCCCGCAGCTGCGAAAGGCGGTTGATTTCCATGGGACATGCATTGGGAACCAGAATCAGTTCCGCACCTTTCAGCATCAGAATCCTTGCACTCTCTGGAAATTCCCTGTCAAAACAAATCATCGCTCCTACTTTTACTTCACCCTGGGCCGTATCAAGGGCAGTAACATAAAAATCATCTCCTGGCGTCAGATTCCGCTCCACATCAAAATCACAGGTATGTACCTTGGTATAGGTCAGCTTTTTCGCTCCAAAGCGGTCAAAAAGAATGAGGGTGTTACGGGGACCCTTTTCATGGCATTCCAACAAGGTAACGCCAATGGCCATCTGAAGCTTCCCTGCAAGACTCCCAAAAGCATTGACAAAATCGCTTTCCGCCGGAATCGCCTGAGCTTTCCACTTCTCCACAGGCTGCTCATAAATGCGATATCCATTGCTCCACATTTCGGGAAACAATGCAATATCCGCCCCCATTTCCTTTGCCTTCTTGCAATATTCCATGCCTTTTTCTAGATTTTCCGCCAAGGTATCACAGGGAGCAATCTGCAGTAAGGCAATTCTTAAAACACTCATGACTTTGACACCTCTCTTAGTTCGCTTTCAATTTCCTCAACAGTGGGAAGTGAACTTTTAAAATTCTCTGGCATAAAGTTATTTATATCATACTCCGAAATTCCCATTGGCTGTGTACTAGCTTCAAGAGCATATTGTGCCTTTACATTATCTTTTGACTTACAAATAATAAGCCCTAATGTGGGTGCATCTGCGTCTCCTCTTAATTGATGATTTACCGCCACCATATAAGTACCTAGCTGCCCCATATCTCTTGAATCAAACTCTTGCACCTTTACTTCAACAACCACATAACAATGCAATTTTATATTATAAAATAACATATCTACAAAATTTTCTGTTTCTCCAATCTCCAACCTCACTTCTCGTCCCACAAACGCAAAACCGTTACCCAATTCAAGTAAAAATTTGGTAATATTATCCATTAAAGCATCTTTCAGTTCTTGCTCATCATACTTTTCTCGAATCGTCAGAAAATCAAAATTATATGGGTCTTTGGTTATTGCTTGTGCTAAATCACATTCAACCATTGGAAGGGTTTGTGAAAAATTGGTAATTGCTTTTCCTTGCCTCTCATATAAATCAGTATCCAAGAAATTAAGCAATACAGCTCTCGACCAATTATTTTCTAATACTTTCCCCACATAAAATAAAGCTTCTTCCCTATTTTTCCTGCATTTATCAATGATACACCTATGGTGTCCCCATGGAATTTTAAAAATCATTATTGGGAAGTCCACAACCTGTGGACTTAATTCTAATTTTTCCTCTAAGTCCACAATTTGTGGACTTTCATATAATTCATAAAAATATTGCATATATTTCAAATTTGTTGGTGAAAATGACTTAACCATTGGAAGTATTTCCTGTAAGTCCTTGCTGACTTCACTATAAAAAGCATTCCCCAGATTTACCTCGCTCTTTAAAAAATATAGTTTTCCTCCAAGCCAAAAATAAAAATGCAGCATTTNCTNATTNACCTTTGTGGCCGCCTTAATTTGNCNCNGTTTAAATTTATTGCCAACTTCACTCAACCACACTTTATATTTTTCATCAATTTTAATGATATTTGGCATTTCCATCCTCCCTCAAAGTGAGTTGTTACTATGGATATATTACCTACTGCATTATTTCCAAGCTAATTTTACTACGAAACCTCCAAATTGTCATTTAAAATCTTTTTTCATGGTTACTTCCAAAAACACTTGACAGGTTAGCTAAATATAACTATAATAATATCATGGTTAGTATAAACTAACCCAATATCATTATAAGGCTGCGTCCTCGCTGCCCCCCATAATAGAAAGGAAAATCTCATGTTATCTTGGCTTACTTTAAATGCAGGAAATATTATCGTCAGCATTCTGCTCATAACAGTCGTATCTCTCATCCTGATCAAAATGGTGAAGGATAAGAAAAAAGGCAAATCCTCCTGTGGATGCGGCTGTGCAAATTGTGCCTTAAACGGACAGTGCCATAAAAAATAATGTGTATTTCCTTGTCAGGGATATCACTTCACTCAAATTCACTTTCAAATTTTTTGAAAAAATTATAATACACCCGCACATTGCTAAGTTCTGTCCAGCGCTTCACATCCACCATTTCCTCGTCCAAATCATAAATTTTTGCTCCCCTCATGGAAAGCAGAAAGGGTGAGTGTGTGGCAATCACAAATTGGCAATGGAAAAAGCGGACAGAATCCTCCAAAAAGCGCAATAGTTCCTGCTGCTTTTCCGGCGACAGACTGTTCTCCGGCTCATCAAGCAGATACAGCCCATCTTCCTTTATTTTGTCAGCAAAATAAAGGAATGCGCTTTCCCCATTAGAATGCTCCCGCACATTATCCTGCAGATTGTTGCGAATAAACTTTGACTGTGTGTTACGACGCACCGAATTTACTTTTTTCAGTGTTTNGTAATCTTCCAATGAACGCATCTGNAAATGAGAATATTNTGTTNNTTGATAATCCNCGAATAGTTCTTCANGTTTTCGGTCGATCCCTTCGTTGATGCTCCGCAGATTCAACATAAAATCAAACACGTCATCACTAGTGATAATCCGGCTGTCCTTTGGAATGTTCCCCATCGTTTCGTAAGAGCACATCTTGGTGTAATCCTCAAAGAAATTCGAGCGGTTATACAGAGTATCCCGCACAAGTCCAAGTTTCTCCGCAATCACATTTAATGCTGTGGTCTTTCCGGAACCATTGCCGCCATACAGGATTGTCACATCTTCAAAATCAAGCATCTTCAATTGGTGCTCTGACAAGATCAGAAAGGGATAAACCGTATCATAGCAGGTGTGTTTTTGCCCCATTGTAAAATCGTATTCTCTTTCCCTGTCCGGAAACTCAAAATGAGATAAATATACCATAATCGGTCCTTCTACTCTTCTCCATAATCCTTGATAGCGGGGCAGCACCTGTATAATAGAAAATAAACCGCCGCTCCCAGACAGCCACCTAGAAAATTTAAAATTAAATCATCTACATCCACGCTTCTGCCGATAAAAAGCTGGCTTACTTCTATAAATAAAGTAATGCCTAAAGCCATCGGCAATATTCTGCGCCAATGCTGATTCCTTTTCCACAACAGGGGCAGACCGAAGCCCCATGGCATAAACATAACAATATTCCCCACGATATTGATTAAAAAAGCGTCCCCTTCGTAGGGTTTAAAAAAACTCCCTATGGTTCGGAAAGGCACCAGATTTATCCCCCTCATTGTGCGGATTCGCTCAATCGCTTCCCCGATCATATCCGGCGGACTCTGGTATTTCCCCTGCAAAGCAAGTAAAAGCAGTCCTGTATGGAACAGCCAGAAAACAGCCATGGCATATTCCCTCTTTCCTTTCTGCTTCCACGGCCTTCTCAAAACCAAATAGACAGGCATAAAAACAATCATAATAACAATTAATTTGATAATATATCGTTTCATGCCCAGCCTTCACTCTCCGCGCACAATCTCCCGAACAACAAACTGAGGCGACTTATTCAAAGAAATATAAATTCTCCCGATATACTCTCCGATCAAACCCAGCATAATCAGATTCAATCCCCCGATAAACAATATCACAGCCATCAGAGCGCTGAATCCCATGACATAGTTGATACCCAGCAGCNTGCGCANTATGGTGACAACACCGTAGATAAAACCAACCACTGCCGAAAAGAAACCGCAGGCGGTAGCAATACGCAGAGGCTTCACGCTGAATGCCGTAAATCCATTCATCCACAGCTTCATCAGCTTGCCAAAAGTGTATCCCGATTGTCCTACTTCCCGCTCTCTATGGGTGATATCTATATTTACGATATCCTTCGTAGTCCTAAGCACTAGTCCCATCACATAAGGATATGGATTTTCATATTTTTTCATTTCGTCAATGATAAAGCGTTTTGCCGCAAAATAACTAGAAATCTGTAGTTTCTTGGGCTTGTCCAGCAAAGCTACCGCCATCAAATCATTGACTTTGCTGCCAAAATTTCTGAAGCCGGAATGTTTTTTGTTCTCATAATGGGCATATGCCGCATCATGCCCCTGTCTGACTGCATCGATGAGCTTAAGGGCTTCATTTGCCGGCGTCTGACCGTCATCGTCCAGACAGACAATAATATCACCGCTCACCTGATGAAATCCTGCCATCAGCGCCGCATGCTGTCCGAAGTTTTCGCTCAGATTGACCCCTACCATATTTTTATTGTCATTACACAGTTTACGGATGACATCAAAGGTATGGTCCGGCGATGCGTCATTTACCAAAATAATCTCAAAGACCTCATCCTTCATGGTCTCCTTAATCTCATCCACCACTTTTTCAATGGTTTTCTCCGAATTATAACAGGGTATCACAAAGCTAATCATCCCATTTTCTCCTGTCTGATTTCCATATTTTTCACTTTTCATTCTATCATTGCCGCCTGATTTGTCAATATTTTTCGCCGTTTCAGTGGTACGGACATAAAATAAAATTCTCTTCCCCATTTGGAATTGTCTGCACATTTCCATGAGGGGAAGAGAATTTTTATTCTGCAAGTCTTAGTATTCTACATGAAGCAATTCATGCGCTTTATGGGACAGGGGCTTTTCCAGAAAACTCTTATAGCATTCCACAATCTCAGGGTTTTCATGGGAGAAGCGCAGGGGATTCTTCTGATCCAAATCATAGAGGACTTCCGTTCTCGCCGGCACATCTGCGCCGCCATCATGAATCGGCTGTCCGCCGCCGTTTACGCAGCCGCCGGGACATGCCATAACCTCTACAAAGTCATAAACAGCCTCGCCCTTGTCAATCCTTTCCATGAGCTTCCTAGCATTCACAAGACCACTTACCACGGCAATCTTTATCTCATTTCCATTCATATCCACAGTGGCCTCCCTGATGCCGTCCGTTCCCCGCACATAGCGGAAGAAATCGGGCTCAGGATTGTTGCCGGTCACCACAAAATATGCGGTTCTGAGCGCAGCCTCCATCACGCCGCCTGTTGCGCCGAAGATAACTCCTGCACCGGTATGTACCCCAAGAGGCTTATCAAAGTCCTCCTCCGGCACATTTTCCGGCTTCACATAATATGCCTTCAAAAGCCTTGCCACTTCTCTAGTGGTAAGCACTTCGTCCACATCTCGGCCCGTTCCCACACTGTCCATGCCTGCAAGAGTGATTTCCCTCTTCTTGGACACGCAGGGCATCAGAGAAACCACAAACAGCTTGGAAGGATCCACTCCCAAAATCTGTGCATAATAAGATTTTGCAATGGCTCCAAACATCTGCTGAGGTGACTTTGCGGTGGAAAGTCTGCTTACATACTGAGGATATTGGGTATGTAAAAAGTTCACCCATCCGGGACAGCAGGAGGTAAACATGGGAAGTTTTTTCTCCCTGATTTCCGAGAGTCTTTCCAAAAATTCGTTGCCTTCTTCCATAATAGTCAAATCTGCAGAAAAGTTGGTGTCAAAAATATAGTCAAAACCAATCTTTCTCAGACAGCCCACAAGTCTCTCCTGAGTGGCAATCTCTCTGGGAAGTCCGAAATCCTCTCCCCATGCGGTACGCACAGCAGGGGCAATCTGTACAATGGTAATCTTATCAGGATCTTCCACAGCCTCTAACACTTTGCCCACATCATCCCTCTCGCGAAGGGCGCCTACGGGGCAGTTTACGATACACTGTCCGCACAGAGTACAGTCCACATCCTCCAGAAGTTTGCCGCCGCATACATTGACGGTAGTTCTTGCTCCGGTATTAATTACATCCCAGATATCCATTCCCTGAATCTTGTCGCACACCTGTACGCATCTCATGCATTTAATACATTTTGAGGAATCCCGCACCAGAGGGAATTTTTTGTTGACAGGGGTTTCCTCCGGCTGCACCTCATAGGGCATATCCGTGATATTCAAATCATTTGCCACGGTCTGCAGGCTACAGTTGCCGCTGCGCACACAGGTAGCGCACTGAAAATTATGCTGGGACAAAATCAGTTTCACATTGGTCTTCCGCACCAGCCTTGCCTTATGGCTGTGGGTATAAACGCGCATACCTTCTTCCACTACGCTGTTGCAGGCTGTCACGCATCTGTCCACGCCTTCCACTTCCACTACGCAAACTCTGCAGGCACCGATTTCATTGACATCCTTCAGATAACACAGTGTGGGGATATTGATTCCGGCGGATTTGGCAGCTTCTAAAATTGTAGTTCCTTCCTCTACGGAAATATTAACATCATTAATACACAAATTTACCATTTCTCTTTTCGCCCTCCTCTAAATGAACCGTATCCAAAATGATCGCAGCGTAAGCATCTTCCGGCCTCCTGACATGCCTCTTCGCAGGTCATGGACAGCTCGATGGGCTCGAAATCCTTCTTTCTGTCGCCGGAATCTCTAAAGGCAAGCTCCACTCTGCCGCAGGGAGTTTTAGCATTATAAGCAGGCTCCGGAATCTCCACCCCGCTGACAATCTCATGATGGAAGCCCAAATATTCGTCAATATTGGCTGCCGCCACCTTTCCTGCGGCAATGGCTCTGATAACGGTAGCAGGACCGGTCACACAGTCGCCGCCTGCAAAAATACCCGGCAGATTCATGATTTCACTGCTATTTAACGCATCGATGGCACCTTTTTTCACACCAATGCCAAACTCTTCAAAGGGCTTTGACACAATTCCCTGTCCAATGGCTACCAGAATCAAATCACATTCCATTTTCTCCTCCGGCTGATTGGCGTTCTTGGGAGCAGGTCTTCCGTGGGAAACACTGCTGATCATCTGGGGCTGTACTACCAGCGCCTTCACATGATTGTTTTCATCCGTTTCAATCCTCACGGGAGCTTTTAATTCTACAACCTCACAACCCTCCGCTTCGGCTCCGTCCACTTCCTCCCTGAGGGCAGTCATGTCGGCCTTGCGCCTTCTGTATACAATACTCACCTTTTCGGCTCCAAGTCTTACGGAAGAACGGGCCACATCCATTGCCACATTTCCGCCGCCTATTACGATCACCTTCTTACCGGAATAATCAGGCATCACACCGTCTCCGATGCTTCTGAGCATCTCAACTGCGGAAATCACTCCTTCGGCATCCTCGCCCTCCATTCCGATTTTCTTATCCGTATGGGCTCCGATTGATATGTAAAGAGCATCATATTCTTTTTTCAAATCCATAATGGAGATGTCTTCTCCCACGCTGACCTGAGTCTTTACCTCAATACCTGCTGAGAGAATGGCATTAATCTCCGCATCCAGACGCTTTCTGGGAAGACGATAATTGGGGATTCCATAGCGCAACATCCCTCCCAACTGCTTTCTCTGCTCGTAAATCACTACCTTATGTCCCATCAGGGAAAGGTAATAAGCAGCGCTTAAGCCGCCAGGACCGCCGCCGATAACAGCCACACGCTTGCCCGTTTGGGGTGCACATTCGGGAATCGGCACATCTCCCGCCATATCCACTGCAACTCTCTTTAATCCTCTGATATTTACCGGTGCGTCTATCATGGTGCGCTTACATCTGTTTTCACAAGGATGCTCGCAAATCAGAGCGCAGGTCACAGGCAGGGGATTATCCTTACGAATTAACCGCACTGCATCTGCATATCTCTTTTCCGCCACCAGAGCAATATACCCCGGCACATCCACTCCTGCAGGACAGAGATCTGCACAGGGAACCGGCTGACTGCTGTTGCAGGTACAGTGATGGGTTCTGACATGGGATACAAAATCCTCCTTACAGCCCTCCAGACACCGAAGCACCATTCCTGCAGCTTCAAAACCGATGGCACAGTCCGCAGACTGATAAATACTGTCCGCCGTCAGCTTGATAATATCCAGAGTTTCCATATCTGCTTTTCCGTTTAAAACATCCTCCAAAAGCTTCACAATCTGATTCAGGCCCACACGGCAGGGAACACATTTACCGCAGGACTGAGCCAGGCACATCTTTACAAAGGAACATAACAAATCCACGGAACACAACCCCGGAGGGCTTGCTACAATCCGCCTCTCCAAATCGGAATACAAGGACTCCATGGTAATCTGCGCCTTGTTTTTTGTATGAATGCTTAATCTGCTCATCTTTTTCCTCCATGTTACAATTGCTTTTCTAAGTGCGCTAAATACTTTTTATTTCAATACCTTACAAATGCCTGTGCATGCCCCTCCTCTCATCATTTGTATTCCATACCCCTTATTTCTTTTCTACCTTACTAAATAAGTATAGCATAATCCACTGCTTCTGTGCAATTTATATTTCACTTCAAATATAAGTTTCTCATATTAGAAGTCTTCATATCTAAAATAGTCAAAATCCGCTGCTTTCCTGCTGCCGCAGCCGCCATTATTGGCATAAATCCCCACCAGGGTTCCGGTATGACGCTTGGGGTCGTCAGGCACACCCTCATCACAGAGGTAAATGCAGTCCTTAAGCACTCCCACTAACTGCCACTCTTCACCGTCATAGCTGTAATAAAAAGTCCGGGTCAGTCTGTCCACATCTACTTTCAGGTATATGGGGACTTCCTTCACATCCGTAACCTCCGCCACCAGCTCCTCACCGTGGTTTCTGTTAATCACCAGCTGTATCTTCCTGCCGCCCTCATAGCACAGCGCACATCTGGCATAAGTAGCCGTACTGTAATAGCAGGTCAACCCTGCCTGCTCCCCATCCCTATCAGGATAGAATTCCACCTTGGTCTGAGCTCTGTAAGAAAGCTCCTGTTCCCTTCGAAGCAGGGTATTCTTGGCACGAATCTCGTTTAACTGACCGTCCCTGGTCCAAATGCGGAAATATCCGGGGCGCTCCGTCAGAGACCAAGAACCATTATCGGGATTCCGCACAAATTCCCACTCCAAATTCAAACTGTCGGCATCAAAATCGTCTGACAGATTCCTTTCAAAAACACATTCCGGCAAGTCCGGCGCCGTCTGAGTCAGACTAGGGCCCTTGCCCTCATTGATCATAAACCAGCCGTCCTCTGTCCACTGCACCGGGTCAAGGGCGGATTCCCTGCCCACCGTGGTGTATTTTCCTTGATTGGGTCTGCCACAGAGATAATAGCACCACCACTTTCCGTTCTGATCCTGCACCAGCTTCCCATGGCCTGCTCTCTGGATGGGGGCCTCCGGGTCTGTCTGGCGCATCACAGGATTATAGGGAGAACTTTCATAGGTTCCGTAAAGTTCCCTGCTCCTGCCCACATTGATGCCATGACCATAACCAGTGCCGCCCTCCGCCAAAATGGCGTAATAATAGCCGTCCTTCTTCATGAGATGAGGTCCCTCCGGACATCTCTCTCCTGTGCCTTCCCATGCAGTCTTTGGAGGACCCGCCAGCGCAAGACCGTCCGGGCTTAAAGGGACTGTCCGTGCCGCCTTTGCAATCACCATATATTTGCTTCCGTCATCATCCACAAACAGGGAAGGATCAATATCATCCACCTCCAGACACACCGGCTTGCTGTAAGGTCCCTCCGGCTTATCCGATACCATCACAAGCTGCCTGCGCATGACATTATTGTCCCTTTTGCCATCGGCATTGAGACGCAGGGTGGCATAAATATAAAACTTTCCGTCCACATACTCAATATCCGGCGCCCAGATGCCGTGAGAATCCTTGGTTTCGCTTAAGTCCAGCCACTCCGTGTTGGCAATGGCATGCCCTATAATATGCCAATGCACCATATCCTTAGAATGGGAAATGGGAATTGCCGGAAAATACTGAAAGCTGGAATTGACCATGTAATAATCATCTCCCACCCTGATAACGGACGGATCCGGGAAAAAACCTCTTTGTACTGGATTGTGATAAACTCTCTGTTCTGCCATGAAGATTCTCCTTTTCTCTATAAATTAGGCGATTGCGAAACTCGCTTTTTACTAAGTGTCATTGTGCCAATTGTATATTCCAACGCAGACACGCTTTCGCTCCGACCTAACCGTAACGGTACATAAGATGCCAAAATACGGCATCTAAGTACCGACGGTTAGCTAGGGTCTGCTTATGGAATATACAATTTGCACAATTCGGCTTATAAAAATTGGAGTTTTGCAAATGCCTAACTCCTATATATTATAGAAGTCAGCAAATATAGGAATACACTACATTCCACTCACTATCCCAATAACAGTCAATAAAATGCCCAAACATGAAATTGTCGTTTGTCAAGCAGGCTTGGATGCTCTTATCCTTCACATCCAGAACAAAAGAGTCAAAAAACAGCAGCCGACACATTTCATCGGGGGATGTCACACTTTTTTTGTTCAGCCCATAAAACTCAAAATATTGGGGGTGAAATGCCTTTTGAATCAACACATCCGCATTCACTGATGCATATTTTAACTTATTACAATATAAATTTAGAATTTCCTCATCCATGCTATCTGCTTGTAACCCTATTACATAATAACCGATTGGCTCTCTAAAGGGGCTGACAAACCGCCTATTGCTCCCAATGATTTTCTGCACCATATAAGCATCTACATCTACTACATCTACATCCCCAGACACCCTGATTTCCTCCTTCTGCCCCAAGGGCATCTAAATTATGCGTATTTTTTCATGCAACTATTAAAAATGAACCAACACATAACCATCCTGTAAGGAAATAGAGCCCTCTCTGGGCCAGCACGGAAGGGAGTCCCCGATTTGACGGGCTTCCTTAAGCACTTCTTTATCGGAAACAGTATAAAGCTCATGCCCATGCATCCTAAGAAATGATATCATCTCACGGTTCGTTCCGTCAAAGGCGTCAAATGCCCATTGAATAAAAGGATACTGAGATTCTCCGATAAAACAATACCCCTGAGGCTGAAAATATTTTTCCTTCAAATGCACATCCACCAAATCCGTAATTCCTGCAATGGCGCGATACTGCCATGAGTCATACCCCACATAATAATCCGACACAAACTCAAAGGGTACAGTGGTATGTCCGGTAAATACCACCGGCAGATCCGTGCCGTATGCCTTTTCCACCTCGTATGCCACTTGACTCAGAACTTCTTTGGTATATTCATATTTCTGATAATCTCTATAAAAATTTCTGTTTATNATGGCTGCCTGATTNCAGATTANTNCAATTCCCAGAAAAGAAATAAGATACCTGAAATAACGGCTCTTTTCCTGCTGCCCCCATGCCCGATANATCATCAACACACCCACTGCCGCNAAAAAANGCAGNTATTGACCGGAGCNGTATAAGGTTATTTTGGCTTCCGCAATCGTTAAGAGAAACGGAGTGATTAACATTCCCACAAACAAAACAGGATACCATAAGTTTTTCTTTTTCACTGCCGTCACCACAGCATAGACTCCCATACAGAGACAGGCAATCTCATAAACCGTAACCGGCAGATAAACCAACGCATTGACATGGTATACCACCCAAAAGCGCTTCACCAACATGAAAAAGTCAAGCAATCCCTCTTTTCCCCGAAACAACACAAGCATCTCAGTCAGACTCCTCTGATCCAAAATACCCACTGCATCCTGCAATCCAAACAGCATGGTCATTAACGGAATTGTAATACTGCGCAGAACAACGCATCCTGCACATAAAAGGGCTCCTATTCCCAAAGTCTTGACCAAATGGAGAAAAGTCAGTTTTTCCTTTCCTTCCATCCCCCGCAAAAACAAGATTACCAAAATCCCGAGANNGTACAAAATANTCAANGANTCATNGCATCCTGCCGCAAGCNANAGAAACACCATACTGCCCAGATAGGAAAACAGTTTTTGACGCCCCCCNTTTTCNATNCCANCCATAAAAAGAAGCANNGCCAGCNCCGGTTAAAACANANCCCAAATCTACNCCTTNATGATAATAATAAACCCANNTNTACGCTCANATAATAGNANAGNANATANATACACANGCAAAAAGGGTATAGCCCCAAATTCCCCCTTTTTGTCCAAAAATCCTCCTTAGCAGGACCGCAAACATCGTAGCTCCCAGCATCAGAAAAAGCGCCCCCACAAACTCCAGCATAAAAGGGGCAAATNCCGACAAATGAAAAAGCTTGTCAATCAAAAAAACCGTCCACCTGCCCATTACAACTTCAAGACCTTCCCCCAGCCACAGTCCCATAGCCGTATCGTCACTTCCAATGCTGTAGTGGGTAATGGCAAATCCATAACTGCACACTGCGGTCAGGCATAGCATTACCATATATATCTTCTGATGTAAGAACCAACTGATTTCCTGTAATAACCTTTTCATCCTCACTGATACTCCGTCCAGACACATTCGATAACTTTTGCTTATCATTGTACCATATTTCCCACATTTCAACAATAGAAAAAGGAGAAACAGGCAGGAAACCTTAAGGTTTTCTGCCTGTTTTCATGCATCCATATTAACTTTCTGTTTTCAAGACTTTACTCTTCTATGATTGAATACTGCATCCATTCATACAACAGCTTCGTCCCCTCCATAATCTCCGGGGGCAGCAACGCTCTGGCTACTAGCTTAGCCTCCTCAGATAGGGCATCTGCCGATTCCGCAGCCAGAATGGTTCCGTCCTCAGTCTCTTCCTGTATTTTTCTCAGATGGGCATAATCCCCGTCAATGCTCTCCACCACATATATGAATCGGTTCATAGGCTTACATCATACCGCCCATTCCGCCGCCTGCGGGCATTGCGGGAACATCTTCCTTGATGTTTGCCACAACGCTCTCAGTGGTGAGCAGAGTGCTTGCTACGCTGGTAGCATTCTGCAAAGCACTTCTGGTAACTTTTGCAGGGTCAAGGATGCCTGCCTCTACCATGTTCACATACTCTTCCTTCAAAGCATCAAATCCAACACCTACCTCGGATTCTTTTACCTTGTTGATGATCACGCTTCCCTCCAAGCCTGCGTTTGCTGCAATGTGGTACAGAGGGGATTCCNATGCCTTCAGCACGATCTTTGCGCCGNTCTTCTCATCGCCTNCCAAGCNTTCTGCCAANNTTGCAACTTTCTTTGCTNCATGGATATATGCAGAACCACCGCCGCAGATAATGCCTTCTTCCACAGCCGCTCTGGTTGCCGCAAGAGCGTCCTCCATACGAAGCTTTGCTTCCTTCATCTCAGTCTCGGTAGCAGCGCCTACACGGATTACTGCCACGCCGCCTGCCAGCTTTGCAAGTCTCTCCTGAAGTTTCTCTCTGTCAAAATCGGAAGTGGTCTCCTCAATCTGCTTCTTAATCTGTGCAATTCTTGCTTCAATGGCATCTTTCTCGCCTTCGCCGTCCACGATAACCGTATTTTCCTTCTGAACCTTAACGGATTTTGCACGGCCAAGCTGATCCAGCATGGTATCCTTTAACTCATAGCCAAGCTCGGAACTGATTACCGTGCCGCCTGTGAGAATTGCGATATCCTGCAGCATCTCTTTTCTTCTATCGCCATATCCGGGAGCCTTTACTGCCACTACATTAAAGGTGCCGCGAAGTTTATTTACAATCAGAGTGGTCAGAGCCTCGCCTTCCACATCCTCAGCGATAATCAAAAGTTTTGCGCCGGACTGCACCACCTGCTCAAGCAGGGGCAGGATTTCCTGAATGTTGGAAAGCTTCTTATCGGTAATCAGAATATAGGGATTCTCCAGAGTTGCCTCCATCTTATCCATATCGGTTGCCATATATGCGGAGATATAGCCTCTGTCAAACTGCATACCTTCCACAAGGTCAAGCTCCGTCTGCATGGTCTTGGATTCTTCGATGGTAATCACACCGTCATTACTTACCTTTTCCATAGCATCTGCAACCAGCTGTCCCACTTCCTCATCTCCTGCGGAAATAGCGGCA
>WFLX010275741.1_pt1 | contig 13887 bp, 10 predicted proteins | sample 4967041 | NCBI WGS metagenome assembly WFLX01 (sample SAMN12857096, study PRJNA449069) | gut metagenome | isolation source: stool from male and female vole | host: Microtus ochrogaster | place: USA:Florida | collected 2017
CTTGAATTGCCTTCGAGCACATCAGTATAGTTATTGACTGCATATCCCAAAGAAACTGTCTTGCCAGCAAGATATTTCTTCATCATATTGATGTCGAAATTGCCAAGCTTTGACAACTCCACTGCAAAAGGCATAAGGAGAACGTCAGCTGCCTGATCTTTTGAGTAGGATTGTTTGCCACCTTTGCGGAATGCTTCAACTCTGATTTCATCAGCTTTAAAGTCAGTGTTCTTCAGAATCACCTTCACTCCATTGGAAAGAGTGAATTCAGTTGTGCCCATCTTGTCATTCTTAGAAGTAGACTTTATTGAGCCAGGAGCAGGAAGCTTTTCTATAAGAGGATCTGTGATCACCTCATCTACGTATGCTTCGTATGGAGCATTGAGAGTGGCTTCAAGCGCTGCGATTACTTCAGCTTCTTCGAGAACCTTTGTGTTTTCATTAAGTGGTTGGCTGATGACAATCACCTGATTTTCAGCAGTCAAAATCTGAGAAGCAATCTGATTGTAAGCTTCTACTGGAATCATCGGGAGAAGCTGCTTGGCAAGCTGGAGTTCTGCTTCTATGCCGGGAGTTGGTTCATTTTCAATGAAGTGGCGGATTAGTTCGCGACCGTAAGTGCTATTGTAGGTCTTATCTTTTTCATTGAAAGTCTTCTCATAATTGTTGAGAAGCACAGAAGTAGCGCGTTCAAGCTCAGTCTGGGTGAAACCGGTCTTGCAAGCACGTGCGATAATACTCATTGCTGCATTATATGCAGTAAGAATATCGCTTGATGGCACTACATATACTGTAAAAGCATCTTTTGTAGCAGCTACAAGGAAATCATCGACCATCACTTGGGCTGCTGCATACGGACATTCAGGATTAGTAGAGTATTCATCAAGACGATCCTGAATCATCTTCACAAGAATGGTTTTGATGAGAGCATCCGTCATGTATCCTTCCACAGTGTTGCGCATCTCCCAAGGCATTTTATCTTGCTTGAAGAAGGTCATCACATTAGTGCTTCTCAATTCAGGGTCTTCGAAATGCACATAGATAGGTTTTTCATTATTGCTTACTGCAACATATTCACGAGGAGCTGCATTCTCTGGCATAACAACAGTGGAGAAGAGTTCTTTGACCTTCTGTTCCATCTCATCAGCATCAAAGTCGCCAACAATTACGATACCCTGCTGATCCGGACGATACCATTTCTTATAGTAAGCGCGAAGAGTCTCAGGCTTGAAGTTCATCACTACTTCCATCTTTCCGATAGGCATCTGCTGATACTGATACTCTTCAAAGATCTGAGGAAGGATTGCTGTGTACATGCGATTGCTTGCATCGCTGCGTGAACGCCATTCTTCATTGATTACGCCTCTTTCAGCATCAATTTCTGACTCTTCAAGAAGGATACCGTCACACCAGTCCCGGATCACGAGAAGCACGCTGTCCATAAGTGGCTTGTCGGTTGTGATCACATTGTCGATGTTGTAGACTGTCTCATCAAATGATGTGTAAGCATTGATGTCAGCACCGAAACGGATACCCTTGCTCTGGAGATAATTGAGCATATCCTTGCCGGGATAGTGAGTGATTCCGTTGAAAGCCATGTGCTCAAGGAAGTGGGCAAGGCCGAGCTGTTCTTGAGTCTCAAGCGTGCTTCCAACTTTCTGAGCGATGTAGAAGTTAGCACGATCTTTAGGCTGTTCGTTGTGCAGGATGTAGTAGGTCAATCCATTGGGAAGAACTCCGGTCTTCACCTCCGGTTTGAGTGGCAGCGGAGTCATCTGCTGCGCAAAGGCACACACAAACAATAGAAGAAGTGTGGCCAGACTGGAAAGTCTTTTCATTTGTTATAAGTGTTTAAAATTGTTTTGTCCGATTGAATTGGATATTTTACTTTTAGAAGACTTATGAGATTTATAAAACATATAAATCTCATAAGCCTTCATAATCTTAGACGCAAGAAGTTAGCAAAAATTACATTTTTATTATTGTTTTTTGCGTAATAATCATATCCATCGGCACATCGTGAGCTTCCGAAGGGATAGAATCAAAGAGTTGGAACTCATATCCTACTCCAATCTTTGTGGCTCTGGAAGAAGAAAGGAGACGGTCGTAGAAGCCTTTGCCTCTTCCTAATCGATTGCCTTTGCGGTCAAAAGCCACAGCCGGGATGATCATGAGCTCAATGTCGTTGACATCTGCCACATTGTCGCCAGTAGGCTCTTCGATATGGAATGAACCCAATTCGAGGCGAGATTCTTCGTAAGGAAGGATATCAAGATTCACTCCATTCACTCGGGGAAGGAAGAAGCGTTTCCTGTCATGCCATTTCTTAAGGAATTTGATGGTCTGCAATTCATCAGGAAGAGANTGATACATNAGNATATTCTCNGCCATTATNANNGCTGCNGTNTNCTCCAATTGNGANAANACTTCNNCNGCNGCACTNTCCTTTTCTCTCTCCAGAAGCATCATCCGGAGATTTTTTATCTTTCTGCGAATGTCTGATTTATCCATATATTTCGTGTGTTTTATAGTGTTTTTAATATACTCTTAAAGATCCTGACCCTTGACTCTTGGTTCTTGACCCTTACTCCTTAATAACCGCTTTCCCCTCATTAATTAGCTCAATTGCTTTCTGCACTGTGACGTCATCTTGATTCAGCATCTGAATCAAGCCATTGTAGCCAAGCACATTTCTTGCGATCTGAGCTTTTAGAAGATTGAGAATCAAGTTTCTGCTTCGGTTGATATAATACCATCGTGCCGGCACTCCATTCTGAGCGGCGTAGTCTACAAAACCTTCGAGGAGAGTCTGATCGCGTGGGATTACTCTCTCAAGCTCTTCGATTGTCTTTACATTTTGAGTCATCGAGCGATACTTTTCTGCAACTTGGAATGCATATTTTGTAATGAGCCCTTTGTTGCTGACGCTGACATAATAGGAAGAGAATCCTGTAGTATCTTCAGGAACGAATACATCAGGCATTATTCCACCACCACCATACACCTTTCTTCCACTATTAGTAAGGAAAAGCTTGCTCTTGTCGAGCTTGATGCTATCGGCATTATAGAACTCACCATGCTCAAACCTATCAAGAATGTCCATGACATATTTGCCATCAGCTCCTCTTTCGTATGGCTTTTGGATGCAACGTCCGGAAGGTGTATAATAGCGGGCAACAGTCAGTCGGATAGCACTGCTGTCTGGAAGCTCAATCTGGTGCTGGACAAGTCCCTTTCCAAATGATCTTCTACCAATGACGATTCCACGGTCATTGTCCTGGATGGCACCGGCAAAGATTTCAGAAGCAGAAGCCGAATATTCATCTATCAAGACTGCTATTGGAATATCTTGAAAATGACCATTTCCATCACTGACAGCGACACTGCGGTTTTCACTGAGTTTTCCGTTGGTGCTGACTATTACTCTATCATCTGGCAATAACTCATTGGCCATCAATATCACTTGATCAAGGAATCCACCAGTGTTTCCTCTTAAGTCGATAATGAAGCTCTTTGCTCCTTGGGCTACCAACTGATGGAGAGCGAGATAAAACTCTTCAAAGGTGTTTCTGCCAAATTTAGATACTTTCAGATAACCAATCCCATTTTCCGTGTCGGCCAGATAGACTGCATCCACACTGTTGACCGGAATGTCATCACGAACTACGTCGAAATCAAGAAGTGAGTCAGAGTTAGATCTCTTCACCTTGAGCTTGACCTCTGAACCCTTCGGGCCTCGAAGAGTCTTGAATACATTTTCCTGAGTAGCTTTTTTCCCTGTCAATACAGAATCATTAGCAGCCAGAATCTTGTCGCCATTAAGCACACCTACCTTTTCAGCCGGTCCTCCAGCTATGACATCGACTACAACTACAGTGTCGTTGACAATCTGAAAAGAAACTCCCACTCCTGAGAAATGACCATCCATATCCTCATTTGTTGTCTTCAACTCATCAGGTGTGAAGTATACTGAGTGAGGGTCGAGACCAGCAAGAAGGTCCGGCACCACTGCTGATAAGAGAGAGTCTACGTCAATCTTATCCACATATTCGTTTTCTATCAAGTCTAAGATAGTGCGCAGTTTAGCCTCTGCCGGAGTTACTCTGCTCACAGACAGGTATTTACCTATAAAGACACCACCTGCAAGGCCAAGTGCCAATACAAGCGGTATCAATATAAATCCAATATTTCTTTTTTTGTTCATTATTATTATTTCATAACCCTTTAATCCAAGGGCATGTGCACTACTTCTATTCCTGCTCTTCTGAGGAGGTCTAAGCCATCTTGAATCCTATAGAGATCAGAAAACACCACTCTCTTTATCCCCGCTTGAATTATCAGTTTGCTGCATTCCATGCATGGAGAAGCAGTCACATAAAGCGTGGCCCCTTCGCTTGAATTATTGCTTCGAGCCACTTTGGTGATGGCGTTCGCTTCCGCATGAAGCACATAAGGGAAAGTGACATTGTTTTCCTCGCATACGTTTGGAAAACCAGATGGAGTGCCATTGAACCCGTCAGAAATAATCATGTTGTCTCTCACTATAAGAGCACCAACTTTCCTTCGGACACAATAAGAATTCTCACTCCAAATCAGTGCCATTCTCAAGTAGCGCTCATCAAGCACCCTTTGCTTTTCGCTTGGATAAGTCTTGATTTCTGACTCCATAGCTTATTTGATTAGAGTTCGTCGTGTTTGATTAGAGTTCGTCGTGATCTGTCAGGAAGTGCTCTGCATCTAAGGCTGCTTTAGCGCCGCTCCCGGCTGCCACAATTGCCTGACGATAGCGAGGATCAGCAACGTCGCCGGCGGCAAAGACTCCCTCGACGCTGGTTTCAGTAGTGTCACCCTTCACTTTAATATAGCCTTGTGCATCCAGTTCTACCTGACCTTTCAGGAACTCAGTGTTGGGATTATGGCCGATTCCAAGGAAGAAACCATCAATCTTTATGTCGAAATGATCTTCCTGTTCTGTTCCTNTGGCTCTCANTACATGTGCACCTTNTACTANTTCATCACCAAAAAGACCTGTGACATTGCAGTCNAAAAGAATCTCAATGTTTGGAGTGTTTACGACTCTCTTACGCATCACATCGCTTGCCCTAAGGAATGATTTGCGCACGATGAGATACACCTTGCTGCAAAGCGATGAGAGATAAAGAGCTTCTTCACAAGCAGTATCGCCCCCGCCTACTACAGCTACTTCTTTTTTACGATAGAAGAATCCATCGCACACCGCACACGCGCTCACACCCATACCTTGATATTTGATTTCATCTGGAATACCAAGATACTTGGCACTTGCGCCAGTGCTGATGATTACGGTGTTTGCTTCAATTTCTTCGCCATGATCATCTATTGCGACAAACGGACGCTTAGAAAGGTCAATGCTTTCAATGTTGCGCGGGCGAACTATGGCCCCGAATCTTTCTGCCTGCTTACGAAGCTGATCCATCATCTCCATTCCTCCTACACCATCGGGATAGCCGGGGAAATTTTCTATTTCAGTAGTTTGGGTCAACTGACCACCAGGTTGATTTCCCTCATATATGATTGGAGCAAGGTTTGCACGTCCGGCATAAATGCCAGCGGTGTATCCGGCAGGTCCGGAACCTATTACAAGTACTTTTGCAGTAGACATAATTTATATATTTTTAAATCTCAATTATTTATAAATATTTCAACAAATATATGATTCGAATTCACAAATCCTCTCAAACTTATAACAATCAGAAAGCTAAATATTTCGATTAAGACGCTCTTTTTTTCTTGCATTAATCATCGAAGGTCGACTATCTCTACCTTTGGATACTTAGCCTTTGGATATACAAAGGTGGCATCAGGCAATTTAAGCCCATTCTTCACTTGCGAAATAGACACAGTCACTTTCTGTCCTGAAGTTGGAATGACAACAAGCTTGGATGGGAACGTTGACCCATCCGGTATGGTGACATGTACGCTTTTATATCCCGATTGCTTTGATTTAGGAGTCAATGTGATCGTCTTGCTTCCTTTTGTCTGAGTCTTAGCAAAGGCGGCGGTAAAGTTGGCGGAATAGGAATTCACTATCGAAAGGGGGTTTGCCTCAGCCACTTCCTGAGCCGTAGGGTTCATGAGGGTAGTCTCCGCATTCTTAGCATTATATGTCCACATGCTTTTCCCGTCATACCATGTTGAAGTGGAAGAAGTCTGAAGCGCAAATTTCTTTCCAGCCGCCTTCAACGTCCCTGTCACTTTCTGCGATCCATAGTCGAGTGTGAAAGATGCCGTAAGTCCGGAAGTGCTATTTATTCCGGATGCAGCCTTCTTAAGCATCCCATCAGCAGTCTCAGCCGCCGACATTGAAGCCGCCACTCCCAACATCATCACTAATCCCAATAAATATATTAAAGTCTTTCTCATCTTTCAAAAAAATAATTGATCATTGATAATTTATCATTTATCATTGCCTAAGAAAGCCCGAGCGTAGCCAAAAGGTCTTCAAACGCCATGGCTTCCATCAAAACACTTCTTGGTTTTCCGCCAGTAGCCGGACCGACTACTCCGTATGCNTCAAGCTGGTCCATNATTCNGCCTGCTCTNTTATACCCAATTTCATAACGNCTTTGAATGGCAGAAGTTGAAGCGACACCACTTATAATGACCTGACGACCAACTTCAGCAAAGAGAGGGTCCAGTTTCCCCACGCTTGCAGCATCCACCTCCTGCGAGTCGCCATCTCCACCAATCTGGGGTTCAGGCAACATGTAGGCACCCTGTGGATATGGTTGACGTGCGATGTAGTCGCATACCTCCTCCACTTCTGGAGTGTCAACGAATGCACACTGCACTCGGGTCATCTCTCCATTGTTGCTTATGAGCATGTCGCCTCGGCCAATCAACTGCTGCGCTCCCGTTGAGTCAAGAATNGTCTTNGAGTCAATGCCCGAACTTACCTTAAATGCTATTCTTACGGGGAAGTTGGCTTTNATCATACCGGTGATGACATTTGTAGATGGTCGCTGAGTGGCAATAATGACATGTATACCTNCNGCACGCGCAAGCTGAGCCAAACGGGCGATGGGAAGTTCTACCTCTTTTCCTGCGGTCATGATCAAATCAGCAAACTCATCAATGATGACGACAATGTAGGGCATGAATCGATGTCCTTCCCTCGGGTCGAGTTTCTTTTGACGGAACTTTTCGTTGTACTCAGTCACTTGCTTTACGTAAGCTTTCTCAAGAAGGATATAACGCTCATCCATCTCCACACATAGCGAACTCAAGGTAGCCACAACATTCTCCATATTCGTAATGATAGGCTGTGGACTATTGGGTATCTTAGCAAGATAGTAATTTTCGATCTTTGAATAGAGTGAAAACTCCACTCGTTTTGGGTCGANCATCACNAACTTCAGTTCCTCAGGACGCTTAGAGTAAAGAAGGGAGGTGACGATTGCGTTCAGACCTACTGANTTACCCNGGCCTGTAGCTCCCGCCACAAGAAGATGCGGCATCTTGGCAAGATCGGCAATATACACTTCATTTGAGANTGTGGNTCCAAGGGCAACCGNAAGACGATACNTGCTNGTCTGGTAAGCCTTCGATTGGATGATTGTGCGCATCGACACTGTCTGAGCTTCCTTGTTGGCTACCTCAATACCTACTGTTCCCTTGCCTGGAATTGGGGCAATAATGCGCACTCCGTTCGCAGCCAGAGAGAGAGCGAGGTCGTCGACAAGATTACGTATTTTGGCAATCTTGACTCCAGTATCAGGGCGAATTTCATAGAGTGTGACAGTTGGGCCCACGGTAGCCTCTATGCTTGTGATAGGAATACCAAAATCGAGAAGAGTCTGCCTTATTCTTTCTTTATTTTCAAGGAGTTCGTCAGCATCTACCGAAATTTTCTCTGCACCTGGCAAAAGGAACTCGGCAGGCGGGAATTTATACTCATGAGTGAAGAGTTTATCGTCGTATGTCGCTCCAAGATCTGAAGTGCCTTTCTCAATATGATTGACATTGACTGTCATCACATCACTCTCTTCTTCGTCTGTCTTTTCTTCCTTCTCTGAGTGCTCTTCCTTCTCAGTGTACTCTTCCTCCACTGTCTGCTCTTCCTTCTCTTCCTTCTCTTCCTTCTTTGCCGTCACTTCCTCTTCTACGAGACTATTCTCGTGGATGCAGACTGTCTCTTCTTTAGGCAAAGATTCGTCGCCTTCTGCCTTTCTTATATCAGACAGAGGTGGCGTAGTTTCTACAGCAATACTCTCTTGGTCGGAGGCCTGGCATAAAGAGGTGTCTTCTATCAAGTCTTCCGAAATGGCGAGAGAGTCTGGANCATCCTGGAAGGTGTNATATTGTNCATANGGTTCGTCATCTTCTTCCAAATCCGGCATGTCGAAAATTGTGTCTGANCTTGGATCAAACTCCACNTTGTCGTATTGCANAGGAGATTGTTTTTGGTCATCTACATNCTCANNCTCAGCATAGATGGCCNGNNTTTGNTCANCCTCTTTTTCGCGGGCTTTTACCTCTTCTTGTTTGCGAATTTCCTCTTCTTCAGCTTCTTTTATCAATCTGCGTTTTTCATCATACTGACGCTTCTTCTTTATCATCCATTTGATAGCATCCCGGAGGCAAATCACCACAAAAATAGATGTCAAAACAATGGATATGATGATGGCTCCACTCCAACCTATATAGTTGTAGATGATTTCATTGATATATCTACCATGAAATCCACCCCAATTAACGTCAGTATCCAAAGGGATTGTAACCATTCCAACCACAACGCTTAGAGTGATAAAGGCAATAAGCGACTTAATAGTGAAGTCNAGAGTACGGAATTTTGGATATCCTACAAGAAGCTTAAGCGACATGCAAATAAGCCAAACCACTATGACNACGGCCCCTACACCAAATCCTTGGTTGATNAAAAGTTCAGTGATTCTTGCTCCCCCTTCGCCAGCATCATTGNCTACTACTGAACCGGGACCGGTCATGTCAGCAGCTGCCATGCTCTGGTCGGCGATGCAAGAGCTGAAATAAGACACAAAAGCTACTGCAAACCAGAATCCAAGTCCTCCTAAGATGATACCGAAAACTATTCGAGTCACCCATGAGTCGCGCCATTCCTTGAATGAGCTTTTGATTGACGATTTTTTATTTTCTGAAGGAGTGTGAACCTCAACAGAGGTTTTATCTTTCTGTTGCGAAGAGCTGGAGGCAGCCGTTTCGGGTTTCTTTTGCCGTCCATTACGCCTTCTACCACGAGGAGGCTCAGGATCCTGGCGTGGAGATTGCTCCGCTTCAATGGGATCGTTAGATTCGTCGGCCGACGATATCTCAGGGGAATAGTTATGATATTGCTTCATGGAAAGTATATGTCGTAAGAATGCGTTTTAATGGGAATATTCACTAATATCTGATATAGGAATGCAAAATTACTAAAAAAAATGGACATTATATAAAAAAAAATTGTTAACTTCGCATTTGAAATGAAACCTACAAGAATCGCAGGACTTGCCATACTCGCTCTTTTGTGGGTCTGGCTGTGTGTGGGGCTTCTCACTTCCGCTGATGGATTCAACTTGAAAAACATCCTGATAGCGGCCATGAGCGGCATCATTATTTTTGTGCCCCTGTATAAAAAATATTTCGGGGGCGAAAAGAAATAGCATGAAATGAAACAGGACTCTGCACAAACTCCTATCATTGCGCCTAAGACCTCCGGCTACGGACTCTTAGACAGCATTTCCTCGCCGGCCGATGTTCGCGCTTTGAGCCTCGACCAGCTACCGGAGCTGTGCGCCGATATCCGGCGTTATCTCATAGACCATCTCTCGGTCAATCCAGGCCACTTTGCATCAAGCATGGGGGCTGTAGATATAATCGTAGCTCTACATTATGTTTATGATACTCCCGGCGACCATCTTTTCTGGGATGTAGGACATCAGGCATACGCTCACAAGATTCTGACCGGCCGAAAGGAAGCTTTTGCCAATCAACGGAAAAAAGGGGGCATCAGTGGATTTCCCTCCCCTCTCGAGTCGCCATACGATACTTTTATCACCGGACACGCTTCTAATTCCATTTCTGCTGCCCTTGGAAGAGCCATCGCTGATAGGAATACGCCAGGAAAGGAAAAATGCAGGACTGTAGCTGTGATTGGAGACGCATCCATCAGTGGAGGACTCGCTTTTGAAGGACTCAATAATGTTGCAAACAATCCCAACAATCTGCTTATTATCCTAAATGATAATGAGATGAGCATAGATGCCAATGTAGGCGGATTGCATGCGTATCTTTCAGAGCTTTCTACTTCTGCAGGCTACAATAAATGGNGCTCTAAGCTCTNTAATGTGTTTAGACGCAAAGGGGTGGTGACAGAAGAGGGNNAAGGTAGAATCNAAAGATTTGCCAATTCGGTCAAGAGCCTCGTAAGTGGAAAACAAAATATCTTTGAGGGCCTTAATATCAGATATTTCGGGCCTTTCGATGGGCACGATGTAATAAAGATAGTCAAGATTCTGCGTGATATAAAGGATATGGAGACTCCTCGCTTGCTCCATCTTCATACTATCAAGGGGAAAGGATATGGTCCGGCAGAGGCAAATCCTGCCAAGTGGCATGCTCCTGGCTTGTTCGACCCAGAGACGGGGGAGAAAATCTGCAAGGAAACTGCAGAAAGTCCATTGCCATGGCAAGACGTTTTTGGCAATACCCTCGTAGAACTTGCTCGAAAAGATGAGCGTGTGATGGGAGTGACGGCTGCTATGCCCAGCGGTACTTCCATTTCNAAAATGCTCAAGGAGTTCCCTCAACGCACATTTGACGTAGGCATTTCTGAAGGACATGCAGTAACATTCTCNGCTGGGCTNGCNACGGGAGGNAAGCGACCNTTCACTGCTATATANTCTTCNTTCTTGCAACGAGCATACGATAACATTGTCAATGATGTATGCATNCAANGGCTCCCTGTCACTTTCTGCATTGACCGTGCCGGAATAGTAGGCGAAGATGGAGTGACGCATCACGGACTGCTCGACATTGCATATCTGAGGTGTATCCCAAATATGAGAGTTGCTTCTCCAGCAGATGAGGAGACTTTGCGCAATCTTATGTTTACATCTCTCCAGACAGATGGTCCGATGGCTATCAGATATCCACGTGGAAAAGCTACAACCAAAGATTGGCAAACTGAGATGAAAGAAATTCCGATAGGAAAAGGACGTGCTATCTCTGAAAATCCAGGCTCAAAAGTTGCTATTCTGACAATTGGCCCAATTCTGCATGAAGCAAAAAAGGCTCTTGATGGCTTAAAGGAGAAAGGCATTATTGTTGACTTATATGACATGATTTGGGTGAAACCACTTGATACCAATCTGCTTAAGCATATTACCTCTACTCATAAGTCTATTATCACAATAGAAGACGGTGTGATTTCCGGGGGCTTCGGGTCTTCAGTCACAGAATGGTGTAGAGATAACGGTGTAGATATCCATATCAAAACTCTTGGAGCNCCTGATTCTTGGGTTTCTCATGGCACAGTGGCTCAATTAAGACACGACTGCGGCTTCGACAGCGAAGGAATCGTGTCTGCTGTAATGGCTGAAACTGCCAAATTACAATCCTAATACAACTATCAAATGAAAATCATCATAGCCGGTGCCGGCGAAGTGGGGACTCATCTCGCTAAGATGCTTAGCAACGAGAATCAAGATATTATCCTCATTGACAGCGATCAGCAGAAACTGGATTCACTCGATTCCCACTATAATCTGATGACGCTATGCGGATCCACATCTTCTTTCTCTACTATGCGAAGCGCTGGAATCCAAAACGCCGACCTATATATAGCGGTCACACCATACGAGACACGCAATATCACGTCGTGCTGTATCGCCAAGAAACTTGGGGTTAGAAAGACAGTGGCGCGTATCGACAATTATGAGTTTATGAAGAAGGAAAACAAAATGATCCTTAAGGAACTCGGAATCGATACGCTCATCTATCCTGAATATCTTGCCGCTCAGGCTATCGATCTTGCNNTCTCCCACNACTGGGCTCGNTATTGGGGGGAAATGGGTAATGGACAGCTTATCATGATTGGAGTCAAGATCCGCGACAATTCCAAACTTTGCGGACTAAAACTGCGTGAACTCCCAGCCTCTGCTCATCATCATTTTCACGTGGCAGCTATAAAAAGAAATGCTGAAACGGTGATCCCGGGTGGTAATGATTCTATCGAGAAAGATGATATTGTCTATTTTATTACCACTTCNGAATATGTGGAGGAGGTAAGGGAACTATGCGGNAAGAAAACTCGAATCATCAAGAAGGTTATGATAATGGGTGGAAGCCAGATAGCATTGCGATTCTGCTATGCATTCCATGACAACTACCAGATACGTCTTATCGACATTGATAGGGAACGTTGTGAATATATTGCCACAGAGATCCCAGGCATTGAGGTAATCAATGGTGACGGACGCGACGTAGAGGTGCTTCGTGAAAACAACATTTACCAATATGATGCCTTCATGGCTCTGACATCAAAATCTGAGACCAATATCCTTTCCTGTCTCACCGCTAAGGATTTTGGGGTCCCGAAGACTATTGCTGATGTAGAAAACCTCCAATTCTATAGTGTAGCAGAAAATTTGAACATAGGCACGTCAATTAATAAGAAACTGATGGCATCATCAAGTATCTTCCAAATTCTTCTCGATTCCGATGAGTCTAACTCAAAGTTTCTCGCATTAGCCGATGCAGAGGTGTGTGAAATGGAGGTGAAGGAAAAAGCGAAAATCACCAAAGCACCGGTCAAGGATCTAAATCTTCCTTGGGGAATGACTCTTGCAGCACTCATTCGCACAGATGGCAAGGCTGAACTGATCGGTGGTATGACGCAAATTAATGCAGGAGATAAAGTAGTAGTCTTCTGTCTGTCCGGTACTATTTCAAAGATTGAAAAGTGGTTCAATTGAGATTCAAACATAATGCTTATATCAACCTTCGTATGCTTCTGCGTACTATCGGTTGGCTTCTCATGGTGCTTTCCGGCTTCATGATATTTCCTCTCGTGACTGCTATTATCTATGGAGACTCTGAAATCAAACCCATTCTAATATCGATGGTCANCACTCTTATTAGTGCAGTAGGCNNNATGAGTCTCAAGCCTAAAAGCAAGGAGATGGGAAAAAGGGAGGCTATTCTCTTGNNTTCGTTGANTTGGGTTATCCTCTCTNNCTTCGGGATGATTCCTTTTCTTCTTTGTGGTACTCATGAGACTGTTACAGATGCCTTCTTTGAGACGATGAGCGGATTCACTACTACCGGGGCATCTGTGCTTGGAACTTTAAAACATGTACCCCATTCCCTACTTTTATGGCGATGCCTCCTGCAATGGATTGGAGGTCTGGGAATCATAATCTTCACTCTCGCAGTTGTCCCGATGCTCAATAATAAGGGTGGGATGTTGATGTTCAACGAGGAAGTGACGGGCATTACACACGACAAACTTCGACCGCGAGTAAGCAATACAGCAAAAACACTCTGGGGTATCTATATATGCTTGACCATTACATGCATCCTATTGCTTTGGCTGTCAAGCATGAATCTTTTCGAAGCTATTTGTCATGGACTTTCTACTCTCTCTACCGGTGGATTTTCAACTAAGGATTTGACTGTTGCCGACTGGAACAGTCCATATATCATTATCGTATTGACAATGTTTATGTTTATTGGAGGCGTGAATTTCAATCTGATTTTCACCACTGTCCATGGTGAATGGCGTAAACTCTTGAAAAATGATGCTTTCAGATGGTTTTGCTATGTGTTGCTAATGGGATATATGGTTTTCACTATTTCCATCATTGGCAAAGGCCATGTGCATAGCTGGCA
>WFLX010005329.1_pt1 | contig 13874 bp, 11 predicted proteins | sample 4967041 | NCBI WGS metagenome assembly WFLX01 (sample SAMN12857096, study PRJNA449069) | gut metagenome | isolation source: stool from male and female vole | host: Microtus ochrogaster | place: USA:Florida | collected 2017
TAAAGGGTGCAATGACATCCTTTCAATCACTCAGCCCGAAGTGATACGCCGGATTCATTCAGCCTACCTTGATGCGGGGGCGATGATCGTCGAAACCGATTCGTTCAATGCCAACAAGCTGTCTCTCGCCGACTACGGGCTGACCGATAAGGTCAGTGAGATAAACAGGGCTGCCGCCGCTGTTGCCCGGCAGGCTGTCGATTCCTACATGGAGTCGCATCCGGGCGAAATGAGATGGGTGGCGGGCAGCGTTGGACCGACAAGCAAGTCACTCTCCATGTCGCAAGGCGACGATATCGACTGGGACACTCTTGTGGACGCTTATATGCCGCAGTTTGAAGCTCTGATCGAAGGCGGTGTCGACCTGTTTCTGATTGAGACCGTTTTTGACGCTCTTAATGCCAAGGCGGCTGTTTGGTGCGCTCGCCGAGCTATGGAAAAATATTCAAAGCGCGTTCCGGTGATATTGTCGTTCACGCTCACCNAGTCGGNCAGAACCNTTTCGGGACAGACCCTTGAGGCNGCTATCGCTACGCTTTCCCATGCCGACCCTATTGCCGTGGGGCTCAATTGCGGATTCGGCGCCGATGGGATGATGAAATATGTNGAAGCGCTTCAACGCTATCCTTTTGCAATTGCGGTTTATCCTAANGCGGNACTGCCTAACGCTATGGGGGAATATGANGAAACTCCCGAGAAGATGGCTCGCAAGGTGAAAGAAATGTTCCTCAAGGGATATGTCAACATAATTGGCGGTTGTTGCGGAACGACCCCCGATCATATCCGTATCATCGCTGAAGAGGCTGCAAAGCATGCTCCAAGACCCGTGCCTGAGTTGGAGCCGCAAATGGTTCTCGCCGGATTGGAAGCTCTTGAGGTCGACAGGCTTGGCGAGTTCATTCAGGTGGGTGAACGGTGTAATGTTGCCGGCAGCCGGAAGTTTCTCAGGCTTATAAAGGAAAAATCAATTGACGAAGCGATAAGCATAGCCGCTGCGCAAGTGAAAGCCGGCGCGAGGATTGTGGATGTCAACCTTGATGATTCGATGCTCGACGCCGCTGCTGAGATGACATCGTTTTTGAGCCGTATAGCAGTGGAGCCCGCCGTGGCTAAAGTCCCGGTGATGATCGACTCGTCGGACTGGGCGGTGATCGTAGAGGGGCTGAAATGCATCCAAGGNCGCCCGGTGGTCAACTCCATCAGNCTCAAAGAGGGCGAGGANAAATTTTTAGCCAAGGCAAGGCANATAAAGGAAATGGGCGCTGCGGTCATCGTGATGGCTTTTGACGAAAACGGACAGGCTGACACTTTTGAACGCCGTATAGCGGTGTGCCGCCGTGCCTACGATCTGCTTGTGAATCAGGTAGGTTTTGCAGGATGCGACATCGTTTTTGACCCCAATGTCCTTGCCGTAGCCACCGGCATCGAGTCCCATTCAAGCTATGCCGTGGATTTTATCCGTTCCGTTAAGTGGATAAAGGATAACCTTCCGGGAGCGAAAGTGAGCGGAGGTGTCAGCAATCTTTCTTTTTCTTTCCGAGGCAATAACCCTGTCAGAGAAGCGATGCACGCTTTGTTTTTGAAGCATGCCCGCAGGGAAGGGATGGACATGGCGATTGTGAATGTCTCGACGGCGGTGGATCCCGACTCTATTCCGCCCGAGCTGGCAACGGCAATTGACGATGTTTTGCTCGACAGCGATGCCGGCGCGACCGATAGGCTTGTGGAGATTGCCGCAAAAATCAAGGAGGCGGCTCATGGCGAATCGGAAACCAAAGTGAAGACCCCTCAGGAGTCGACGATAAAGTCGCCGTCACAGAAACTTGTTGATATGCTCGTCAACGGTTCTGCCGACGGATTGTATGTCGCCTTGGAAGATGCGCTGAAGGGTGGCGGTTCGGCTCTCGGAGTGGTCGACGGTCCGCTTATGGACGGCATGAGCGAAGTTGGCAAGCTCTTCGGCGAGGGTAAGCTATTCTTGCCACAGGTTGTGAAAAGCGCCCGTGTAATGAAACAGGCGGTACAATGGTTGACTCCTTATATCGAGGAGGAAAAACGTAATAGCGCCTCGGCATCGTCGGGAAAAATGGTTATTGCGACCGTGAAGCGCGACGTTCATGACATAGGAAAAAACATAGTCGGTGTCATCATGAATTGCAACGGATTTAACATGATCGACATGGGNGTGATGGTGCCGGGAGANGATATAGTNAANNGNGCGATTGAGGAGAATGCCGACTTTGNCGGTCTTAGCGGATTGATTACCCCCTCGCTTGAAGAAATGTGTAATGTGGCGAGACTGATGGAGGCGCATGGACTGAGAATACCGCTGTTGATAGGCGGCGCGACGACCTCGGCGCTTCACACTGCCGTGAAAATCGCTCCATGCTATAGCGGTCCCGTGGTCTACACCCGCGACGCGGCGATGATGCCGTCGGTGGCTCAACGCCTTGTCAATCCGTCGACCAGGGATGAGGCTGTGAGAGATAATGAGATGGAGCAAGAACGGCTTCGCAAGGAATATGCCGTTGCGTCGTTATTGCCTATCGATAAAGCCCGCAGCGGCGCGAAGATTTATGCGCATCAACCTGTTGAAGCCGCCCGCCCCGGTATNCACACNTTGNAGATNNCNGTNTCNGAGGCTAAAAAACTCATTAATTGGCGNGCGTTTCTTTCGGCATGGCATCTCGACGCTTCATTTGCCGAGGTAATGGAGATAGAGGGTTGTGACCATTGCAAGGCNCAATGGCTTGCNGGACTGCCTGNNNANAAAGTCAAGAAAGGCGCCGAAGCGATGCAACTGCTCAAAGAAGCGGCGAGGGCTATCGAATCGCTTGAGGATCGCGGCTGTGTGCTGAAAGCTAAAATCGCGCTGTTGCCGGCACGTCGAGAAGGCGATGATATAATCGTGGCAAATGGAGAGAGCGAAATTCGCTTGCCTATGCTACGCCGTCAGGTAGCAGGAGAGACCTCGGTTTCGCTTGCTGATTTCATATCCGGCAAGCGTGACTGGATAGGATTGTTTGCTGTCACTTCGGGTGCTGACATTGAGAAGATCGTCGAAGAAGCCAAGTCGGCTGGCGATGATTACAAAGCGATACTTTATCAATCGGTGGCTGACCGCCTTGTCGAGGCTGCCACGGAGTTTGCCCATGCTCGAGTGCGTAAAACTTTGTGGGGATATTCTGCGGAAGAAGAGGAGAATCCACATAATCTTCTACGACATTATTACAAGGGAATCCGTCCGGCGGTGGGATACCCCTCTATGCCCGATCAGTCGCTCATCTTTGAATTAGACAAGATTCTCGACTATTCGTCAATCGGAATTTCGTTGACCGAGAACGGAGCGATGTCGCCGGCGGCATCTACGTCGGGGTTGATGATTTCTCATCCCGACAGCTACTATTTCGTGCTTGGACCGATAGGCGAGGATCAGTTCCTGGATTATGCCGGAAGAAGAGGCGTTGAGCCCGAACATCTAAGGAAATATATCCCGAAGTGATATTTCCATTCCCGTTTAATGAAAAAATAGGAGCCGAGGTAATCTCGGCTCCTATTTTGTTGGGTTATAAATTAATGTTGAGGAGTTGTCGGGAGCAATGATGCGGCTGGTCGTGTCGATGATTTCATCGACTGTAACGCTGCGATGCATCGTGATGAGGNCCTGAATGTCTATTCCGTTCATTTCGCATTGCGCGAGATTAGCGGCAAGATTCACATAGCTCATTTGTGAAAATGTCTGGGTAGCCTCATAATTGTTTTTAACACGTTCGAGCTCATGCTCATCGGGAGGACATGTAGCAAGCGAGCGAGCCTCTTCGTTTAATCGCGCGATTGCCTCTTCGGGCGAAACTCCGTTGCGCAGATATCCCTGCAAAAGAAGAAGCCCCGGCTCCACGCTCCCGGTGATTGACGCGTCGCAGCGGTTGAACAGGTCGGTGCCGAGCATGAGATTGCGATAGAACCGCGAGGCGTAGCCCGCCGAAAGCAGGTCGGTGATCGTGTCACACACTGTGTAGTCGCGACTGTGGAATCCNGGCATGTGATAGGCGATGACGACGGCGGTGTGNGGCGCTCTGCCGCTGACGGTCATTTCCCTCGGNGAGGTTTGCGGCGGCTCGGGTAGATAATTNCGGGGNGCNATNTCACGCTTCGNGATNGGACCNAACCATTTTTCGGTCAACTCCTTCACTCGCTCCAATGAAATGTTTCCCGTTACGGCAAGAACGGCATTGTTGGGCGCATAGTGAGCGTGAAAAAACTTTTTCACGTCTTCATTGGAAACGCGCTCGATGTGGGCAATCTCTTTCCCGATCACCGGAGTGCGGTAGGGGTGAGTGGTGAACGCAAGGGCGTTAAGATAGTGCGACATGTCGCCGTAGGGCTGGTTAAGGCACACCTGCTTGAATTCCTCGCATACGACATGACGCTGAACCTCCAACGCTTTTTCGCTGAACGCAAGGCGGTTCATTCGGTCGCTTTCAAGCCAAAAAGCGGTCTCGACGTTATGACCGGGGATGATGTCATAGAAATTGGTGTAATCGCAGTTGGTCCATGCGTTGTTGGTGCCGCCCGCATGTTCAAGCTCTTTATCGTAATGCTCTATGTGTTCGGATCCCCCGAACATGAGATGCTCGAAAAGGTGAGCCATGCCGGTCATTTCGGGCGACTCGTCGCGGCTGCCCACATTGTATAATATATTTAGTGCCACCATGGCGGTGGCACTATCCTCATGATGGATTACCCTTAGTCCGTTGGACAGGGTGAAACGGTTCACTTTAATCATTTACGATTGACATCTTTATGATTTTGATATCCTCTTTCGGGCGGTCGCCTGGCATGGTTTCCGCTTTTTCGATTTTCTCGACCACGTCCATGCCTTTGGTCACTTCGCCGAATACGGTATACTGTCCGTCGAGATGGGGAGTTCCGCCTACTGTCTTATAAGCTTCGCGCTGTTCGGGAGTGAGCTTGGCGGGATTTTTTGCCGCTTCTTGAGTAGTGATTGCCACAAGTTCCTCTTGAAGTTTCTGGAGCCCTGCTTGATCCTTGTTGCGTCTCATAGTCATGATGGAGTCGCGATGTTGAGTTGCAAGGCTGTCGAAAANGGCTTGNTGTTGCATCATCTGCATCTGCTTTTCCATCTGGTTGAGCTGGTTGTCATTATAAGCTTTACCGGTCACGATGTAGAACTGCGAACCTGAAGAACGGCGTTCGGGATTCACATTGTCGCCGGTGCGCGCCGCAGCGAGAGCGCCTTTCTTGTGGAAATGTTTCGGGTATACGAATTCGGCTTCAATGGTGTAGCCGGGATCGCCCATGCCGAGTTGCTTTCCTGCGGGAGCATTTTTTGAATCAGGATCGCCCGCCTGAACCATGAATTCGTTTATGACGCGGTGAAAGAGAGTGCCGTCATAATATCCTTCTTTTACGAGTTTCACGAAATTGTCGCGATGCTTGGGGGTGTCGCCATAAAGCATCACCTGGATATCGCCTAACGTGGTAGATATGTCAACGAGTACGTTGTTAGAGTCATTTTCCATAACTTGAGCGGTTATATTGTTGTTATTTTCATTCTCAGCTGTGGTTGCTACGGTTTTCGTGCAGGAAACACAGTATAGCCCTAACGTGAGGGAGAAGAGGATTGTTTGCAGAAATTTCATATTTAATATCAGGTTAACAGAATTGTTCAGATTCCGGAGGGATAGAGCCGTTTGTAGATGCGGCGGAAATTGTCATCCTTTTTGGAGTATTCTTCAACATGTTCCTGGTAGTCGGGACCCCACATGGTGAGGAGGTCGCCGATGTAACGGCGTTCTCTGTCCTTTTCTATGCTTGCGGCTATGAGGCGTGATATTGATGGCTGGTAGTGATCCTTGTCGATGGCGAAAAGATATCTTGCGGCACTGACAATGAACTGTCCTGACAAATCGACCGTAATCATGTTTTCAACAATGTCATCGATAACATCGTCAATTTCTGAAATATGATTGGCGAGGTATTCGTAGGTGAGCAGCCCGTCGGGATCTTTTCCCAATAGTTTTTTTATATCGTCCTTCATGACAAAAATTGTAAAGTTATGCTGCAAAGATAATAAAATTCCGATATAAATCGCTTATATTTGCATAGCATAAACAACCCGATATGGATAAAAATAACTTTGTAATTACGATAGGACGTCAGTTTGGTAGCGGCGGGCGAGAGTTGGGAAAGCTCCTCGCCAAAAAACTTGGCATAAAATATTATGATAAGGAATTGCTTTGCGAGGCAGCGAAGAATGCCGGCGTTAGCGAAGAGTTTTTCGAAAAGTCTGATGAGAAATTCCCTCGTTTTTTCAGCGGATTGCTTTCGTTCACCATGGGCTATAATCCTTATACTCTGTACTCAGGCTCTACGTCGATAAGCGATGATTCGCTCTATAAGTCGCAAAGTGATTTTATCCGCTCGGTTGCCGATAAGGAATCGTGTGTGATTGTTGGCAGAAGCGCCAATTACGTGTTGCGCGATCATCCGCGGTGTGTGAATGTTTTTGTCCACGCGCCTATTGAGGAGTGTGTTAAACGCATTATGAAACGTGGCGACAAGCCGACAGAAGAGAAGGCACGCGCCATGGCTGAGAAAACCAATAAGCTGCGTGCCAACTATTATAATTTCTACACGGATAAAACGTGGGGTGATGCAAGCTCCTACGACTTGACGATCGACTCCTCATTGTTGCCTATGGAGGACGTGGCGGAAACGATCATCGAGTATATTCGCCGCCGCTTCAAGATCAAACAGTGACTTTGTTGCTGTTGTACGCCGCCATTGCGATGAAAAGTCCGTTGACAGCCGAAACGACCATGGCTATTCCGGCAATGAGGGTGAATGTCGTTTCAACGTCGCGCAGGGGAGAGCAGATGATGATTATTCCCGTAGCGATGACGAGTACCGGCATGATATAGAGCCAAAGTGGCATTTTGAATGGTCGGAATTCAACCGCAAGCGACCACACCTGTACTAATCCGCAGATAATCAGAAGTGCGGCGAGCACATAGACGAATATCGCCACGAAAGGCGTTGGGTTGACCAGCATTATGATGCCGACAACCAGCATTGCGAGCGACGACGGGATGGAGAACCCGGTGGAGCGGTTTTTAGCTGAACGAGATATTCCCATTATCACTCCGATCAATCCAGGAATGGCGCACATTGCTCCAATAAACATTACCATCCAGTTGAGAAGGCTTATGTCATTATGCATGCAGATCAGTAGGATTCCTGCCGCAAGGACGAAGATATTTGTCCACAGATTAGTTTTTTCACTCATGATAAGTTAAAATTAAATAGTTAAACCGTTCTTATATTATATAAAACGTCTTTAACGCTGATTTGTTTTTCGGATATATGCTGAAGTTTGTGTTCAAAATTGGCGAGATAATTGTGGATTAGGGCAAATAGTGCTATCTTTGCACCTATAACTATTTCAAGTGACATAATCAGCTAAGTTTAGATTATAGAGATATAGGCAACCTACGTTATTATGAACGCGTTCAAATTCAAACCGTTGTTGAAAAGTGTACTTTGGGGTGGGGATCGGATTAAGCGGTATTGCGGAATTGAAACTGACCTTACTTCAATAGGGGAGTGCTGGATGATTTCCGGCGTTCCGGGACATGAAACGGTTGTGTTGGAGGGTGAGGATGCCGGAAAATCTCTTTCTGAACTGATTTCAAAATATGGCGAGTCGCTTGTCGGCGCCAGGATATTGGATAAATACGGATGTCGGTTCCCTATATTAATAAAGGTGATCGATGCGAAAGAGGACCTCTCGGTCCAAGTGCATCCCGATGACGTTCTTGCCGGGCAGCTCCACAATTCTTTCGGGAAGTCCGAGATGTGGTATATCGTGGAGGCTGACCCTGACTCGAAACTCTACACCGGATTCTCGAAAAATATTGATAAAAGCGAATATTTCCGATTGATTGAAGAGGGGCGTATAATGGACTTTGTCGAGGCTCACGACTCCCACCCGGGCGATGTGTTTTATATCCCTGCCGGGCGGATTCACTCAATCGGCGCCGGAAATATGCTTATCGAGATTCAGCAAACGAGCGACCTCACTTATCGGGTATTTGATTTTGAACGCCGTGATAAGGATNGAAAATTGCGTGAACTGCACACAGAGTTAGCTGCCAAGGCTNTAAATTTCAATCTTTATCAGGNTTGTAAATATGAGTATGATAAGTCGGCGCCCGGTATGGAGCGATTGCTCGATTGCGAATACTTTAATGTGGCTCGTCTCGCTCTTGAACCGCTCCGGTCGGTAATGTTGCCAACAGTGTCCGATTCGTTTATGATAGTTATCTGCGTGGAAGGGTCAGCGGAAATCAACGATATTCAACTTGTCAAGGGGGAGGCTATTCTTATTCCTGCGACCGAGCAGAATGTCAAGGCTGCCGGGTCGGCGGTCTTGCTCACGGTTACGGCATAAATAGAATTCTACTGTAGTCGTTCGATTGGCTTTTGCGACTGCCCCTTTTTCCGGGTCAATAGATATTTTCGGTNGGCAAGCCTGAAAGGNTCACCCCTTGATTGCGTGGNATATGAATGGCAAGCCTGAAAGGCTTACACCTATGAATAACCCGGCACTACGAGCGAAGCGAGGTGTGCCGGGATCACCGCCACAAGATGCCGCACTCTGCAAAGAGTTCCCCCTAAATCTCCATAGGTCAGAGAGAAAGTGGTCCGTAAATACTGCACGGTTAGTTTGTGTCACCAACCGGAACTCTCTACTGATCCCTTATAATTATGTGTGCATGGCACAAAAAAAATCGGACAAGCTGTTGCTTGTCCGACTATAGCGCCACACCAAAGGATGCGATGAAACTCCGAATGACAGGATTTGAGCGCTCGCCGTCCTTTGTAATCCGCCTTGTACCTTATTGGTAACCCCTCCGAAGAGAGGCGGGGCCCGCCATTGGGCGGCTAAGCTTGTCTCGGTATTTCATTAAAATTTGATGAGTTTCCCAATCAACTTTGATGTGGTTATTTCTTCAAATCGGCTCTCGTGCCTTTATTCTTATAACACAAAGATAAATCAAATTGTTGACTTTTCCAAATTACCGAGCCACAATTTTCACAAAAAAACGATTGAATTTGTTTTGCTGAAATTGACGGCTCGGTAAGCCACAATTTCTCCTTGTCGGGTTTTAGTTATTGTTTCAGATTATATAAATATTAATCCGAGTTTATTAAACAAGGGGGTGACGCTATTGATAATCTGAAAGAAAACGCTTAAATTTGCGTTACTCAACTAAATCTAATATATATTAAAAAATATGAGCAAATATCCGAAAATCGGGATTCGTCCCACTATCGACGGTCGCCAGGGCGGTGTCCGTGAAAGCCTTGAAGAAAAGACAATGAATCTTGCCAAAGCGGTGGCAGAACTTATATCAACCAATTTGCGTCACGGCGACGGCACTCCCTACGAATGTGTGATTGCCGACGGAACTATCGGGCGTGTTGGCGAAACCGCCGCATGCGCCGAGAAGTTTGAGCGCGAAGGTGTCGGAGCTACTATTTCAGTGACTTCATGCTGGTGCTATGGCGCCGAGACAATGGACATGAATCCTTACTGGCCTAAGGCTGTGTGGGGNTTNAACGGAACNGAGCGNCCGGGAGCGGTNTATCTTGCAGCTGTNCTTGCCGNNCACGCNCAGAAGGGNNTGCCNGCNTTCGGNATNTACGGACANNATGTTCAGGATNTNGANGANAACANTATNCCNGCNGANGTNGCCGAGAAGATTCTNCGNTTTGCCCGTGCNGCTATGGCNNTNGCCACAATGCGNGGACNNATNCTANCTNNNGATNGGNAGTNNNNGTATGGGTATCGCCGGCTCGATTGTTGACCCCAATTTCTTCCAGGAATATCTTGGTATGCGTAATGAGTCGATTGACCTCACTGAAATCATCCGCCGCATGACCGAGGGCATTTATGATAATGAGGAATTTGAAAAGGCGATGGAATGGACTCGCAAGAATTGCATGACAAAGGAGGGTATCGATGTAAATATCCCCGAAAAGACCAAGACTCGCGAGCAGAAGGATCAGGATTGGGAATTTGTCGTGAAGATGACCATTATCATGCGCGACTTGATGATTGGCAATCCTAAATTGCTTGAACTTGGATTCAAGGAGGAAGCTATCGGTCACAATGCTATTGCCGCCGGCTTCCAGGGACAGCGTCAATGGACCGATTTTTATCCCAATGGCGATTATTCCGAGTCATTGCTCAATACTTCGTTTGACTGGAACGGTATCCGCGAGGCTTTCGTGCTTGCTACTGAGAATGACGCATGCAACGGCGTGGCGATGTTGTTCGGACATTTGCTCACCAACCGCGCCCAGATTTTCTCGGATGTGCGTACCTACTGGAGCCCCGAAGCTGTGAAGCGCGTTACCGGCAAAGAGCTCACCGGTCGTGCGGCAAACGGTANCATCCACCTCATCAACTCAGGCNCCACCACTCTTGACGGAACANGNCAAGCCACCGATGCCGAGGGCAATCCTGTGATGAAACAGTTCTGGGAAATAACCGAAGAAGAGGTCGACAAGATGCTCAAGAATACAAACTGGTGTCCTGCCAACCGTGATTATTTCCGCGGGGGCGGCTTCTCGTCCAACTTCCTTTCAAAAGGCGGAATGCCCGTGACNATGTCGCGCTTGAATCTNGTGAAGGGTCTTGGACCGGTGCTTCAGATTGCNGANGGNTGGACNGTTGATCTNGANCCGGAAGTGCATCGCCTGCTCGACGAGCGTACCGACCGCACCTGGCCTACCACATGGTTCGCTCCCCGTCTATGTGACCGNGCTCCGTTCAAGGATGTTTATTCGGTGATGAATAACTGGGGCGCTAATCACGGCGCTATAAGCTATGGACACATCGGCGCCGACCTGATTACTCTTGCTTCGATACTCCGCATCCCGGTGTGCATGCACAATGTTGAGGAGGATAAGATATTCCGTCCTTCAGCATGGAATGCTTTCGGCATGGATAAGGAGGGCGCTGATTATAGAGCATGTAAGAACTACGGTCCTATTTATAAGTAAAAATTCATAAACCGGTTATGAGGTCCTGTAAGGACAAAGCTTCCTTATGGGACCTCATTTTCATATTCTTATATGCCTATGAAACCTGACTCGATTTTAAGTAAGAACGGTGTCAGCTATCTGATTCCGTTTATACTGATCACCAGTTGCTTCGCTCTGTGGGGATTTGCCAACGATATCACAAATCCCATGGTGAAGGCTTTCTCCAAGATATTCCGAATGAGCGTTGCCGAGGGCGCGCTTGTGCAGGTGGCGTTCTATGGAGGCTATTTTGCCATGGCTTTCCCTGCGGCTATTTTTATCCGCAAATACTCTTATAAAGCGGGAGTGTTGCTTGGGCTTGGGCTCTACGCCGTTGGCGCCTTTCTGTTTTTCCCGGCAAAGCTTACCGGGGAGTATTTTCCGTTCTTGATCGCCTATTTTGTGCTCACTTGCGGATTGTCCATCCTTGAGACAAGCTGTAATCCTTACATCCTTTCGATGGGACCTGAGGATAGCGCGACGCGTCGTCTTAATCTTGCCCAGTCCTTCAACCCCATGGGCTCATTGCTTGGAATGTATGTGGCAATGAATTTTATCCAGAACAGGCTTAATCCGCTCGACAGCGCTGAGCGCGCTCAATTGTCGCCCGAGCAATTTGACGTGATTAAAAACTATGACCTGGATGTGCTTATCGGTCCTTATCTGATTATTGGATTGGTTATTCTTGTCATGCTTATTGTGATAAGATGTGTCAAGATGCCTAAGAACGGCGATAGCGTGAAAAATGTGCATTTTGCCGCGACTCTTAAGCGCATATTCGGCATTCGCCGTTATCGCGAGGGTGTGATAGCCCAGTTCTTCTATATCGGCGCTCAGATTATGTGCTGGACGTTTATCATCCAGTATGGAACAAGGGTGTTCATGGAACAGGGAATGGGCGAGCAGGCGGCTGAAGTGCTGTCGCAGAAATACAATATCGCTGCGATGATTTTCTTCTGCTGCTCTCGATTCATTTGCACTTTCCTGTTGCGCTATCTGAATCCGGGCAAACTGTTGATGATCCTTGCCACTGCCGCCGGAGTCCTCACTCTCGGTGTGATATTTATCGATGGAATAGCGGGACTTTACTGTCTCGTGGCTGTTTCAGGCTGCATGTCGCTGATGTTCCCCACCATTTACGGTATCGCGCTCGACGGCATGGGAGAGGATGCGAAATTTGGCGCCGCCGGTTTGATCATGGCTATTCTTGGCGGCTCGGTGCTTCCTCCGTTGCAGGCGGCAATCATCGACATGGGCACTGTTTTTGGAATGGCTGCGGTCAATGTTTCGTTCTTCATTCCGTTTATATGCTTTATCGTCGTTACCGCTTACGGTAGCCGCACTTCATCGCTCAAAGCATAGCTTATATTGATTNGGCTAAAACAAAAAAGGCATGGGTTCCNNTNNGGCACCCATGCTTTTTTTGCTTAAAGATATCTGCTTGTAGATTATTCGGGGAGAGTGAATATCTGCTCCATCAATTGCCATTTGCCCGATGAGGTGGCGTTGGGGTCGCATAGCTGACAGCGGCCTACGGTTGCTTCCCATTCATCCTGGCGGGGGAGAGTGGCGAGTTTAGCCATCGCTTCGTCACGGTCAACCGATTCAGGCATTTCAAGAATCATGAACAGGCGTGTTCCGAGCAGATAGATGTCCATTCTCGTAATGCCTACTGATTTTATCCCCTGCGGGATTTCAGGCCAGATTCCTTCCGGCGAATGGTATTTTTTATAGAGTTCAATCAATTCGGGATCATCTACGAGATCAAGAGTGAGACAGTAGCGTTTTGTTTCCATAAATATAAGTTGTTAGTTGAAAATGTTATTTTAACCATTTGTCAAGAAAATCCTTTACCGCTTCCTGCACCTCGGGACCGCAATAATGGGGCATGTCCCATATCATTGTGGTGAGACGGTCGTCGGCATTCTGGCTTTTCCAAACGTCGTGCATCGTGTCAAATGCCGCTTTCACGCCTGTGGGGTGAAATAGCTTGTCGGTACGTCCGTTGAGGAACATCATCGGTTTCGGGCATGCGATTGATGCGATGTGGGGATGGTCCATGTAAAGACGTATAGAGGGTAGGGTGTTGGCATATCCTCCGTTTTCCCTTCCATGCTCCCACGAAAATTGAACATCGGTCACTGTCATCCAGCATATCGCCGCGCCGGCTTTAATTCGGTCGGTAAAAGCTGAAAGCATCCAAGCTCGGTAGGCGCCCATCGAGAATCCCATGCAGCCTATGTTTTCTGCGTCGACTTCCGGAAGTGTTGCGAAATAGTCGGTCAAGTAGGAATCCTCATGAGTCATTATGCCGCTCATGCATCTTCCGAGTCCCATCAGATTGCCGGCAAAGTCGCCGAGCTTCGCTTTGTTCACTCCCTCTTTGCGTCCGCGGTCGCCCCAGAAAATGGCATCGGCTGAGATGACGGCATATCCGTTTTTGGCAAGATAGTCGCCCACATACTGGCTTCCGTAGCACTGTTCCACCCAAAGATCGGCATCCTTTATTACTGCCGAGTCTACGTCAAANNGCTTTATCATCTNTTCTTTNCCGATNAAATAGTGTCCTCCNTGGNCATGCAGAAGCACCACACCGGGGNGTGGTCCNGGAGAATCGGGAATGAGCATCAGTACATCAGCGCGGGTGTACTTGCTGATGTTCAGCCTCACCTTTTTTGCAGTGTAGCCGTCGCGCTTCTCTTCGGCGATCAATTCGGGATTGAAATCGTCGGGAGCGGGAGGGGGAGCGAGCATAGCGT
>WFLX010101942.1_pt1 | contig 13850 bp, 14 predicted proteins | sample 4967041 | NCBI WGS metagenome assembly WFLX01 (sample SAMN12857096, study PRJNA449069) | gut metagenome | isolation source: stool from male and female vole | host: Microtus ochrogaster | place: USA:Florida | collected 2017
TCATTCCCCTCGAAAACAGGATGCGTTGCACGGCAGCAAAGAATGGCATCGATGGTAAAAGGGGTGGAGCCGATTCTGGTGCCTTTCAGATACTGCAGTGAGGCAACGCAGGTACTGTAATGCTGCTGGAAGCGGATGAGGAATTGGTTTAATGCTGCAAGTTCCAGCTTACGGATGGAGGAAATAGCGGCAGAAACGGCCTGATGACAGTCAGGGGTAATGGATGCCATGTATGTATGGGCTGCCTGTGATAAACAGTACAGGCGCAGCGGCGAGGCTGTGGCATCCGCATCTTGAGCTTGTTTTGCCGTGTCCGTAAAGGCATAACGGAGAATAATCCCGGTTTTTTTCAGTTTATTCAGGTTGCTCAGGTAGGAAGGCTTCTGATAGCCCTGATTTTAGGGGGTAGCGGTTGAGGAAACATATATGATGTCAAAGATACTTAACGCATGCTATCCATTTATTGAGTCCCAATTTCAAAGAATACCAATACTCCCCTTACTAGTAAACAAATTACTGTGGTCTGATAAGAAGAGAACGATGGCGGCCCTGTCCTTCATAAGCTCCGTGGCCATGGGGGCAGGCTCCATAGCCAAGGGAGCCAAATGGGCAGCAGGAGTCGCCAAAGCCGCCAAAATCGCAAGGACGGCGGAGCATGTGAGGACTGCTGGAAGCCTGATATCCAGCGGGGCAAGCTTTGCACAGAACGGAAATGCAATTTTTTAGGGTAATTTTACAAAAAACCCTTTTACAAATGGCGAGTTTATGTTATACTACACTTAATTATTCTGTCGAAAGACAGATTTAGACCACTAAGGAGGCTATTAGTAATGAAACATATTAAGACTTTGACTACCAGAGATTTGAAGGAATCCATGAAAAAGGGCGGCTGCGGCGAATGCCAGACATCTTGTCAGTCCGCATGCAAGACTTCATGTACAGTAGGGAACCAGAGTTGCGAAAAGATGAAATAATCAAACAGCATGAGACTAAGGTGAGCAGCGATTCCGGTCGCTGCTCGTTTGTGGTAACAGTTCAGCCATGCAGAGATGAATGTACAAGCTGTTCGTGGAAGCTTGCTTACTAAGAGCAGCTTGTACATTCATTTCTATAGGGCGAACGCCCGACATGAAATAAGCTGCCAGCAACATTGTTAATTTTAGGTGAAAAGGTACGTTGGGGCAGCTTATGAATGGCATGGCTGAACTGTTACTATTTGTGTGAAAGGATAGAACCGTGATACACCGATATAAGAATAATGGATATCATATTGTCATGGATGTAAACAGTGGAGCCGTCCATGTAGTGGATGCCATAGTGTATGACATAATACCCCTGATAGAGCCCCTTGTGACGGAAGGAATCAAGGACAGCGATATCATCAAGGCGGCGGTCTTAAATCTGGAAAAGCTTCCCTATCCTGAGGAAGAGATTGAGGAAGCCGTGGAGGAAGTGCTGGCGCTGGAAAAGGCAGGACAGCTTTTTGCTCCGGATATTTATGAAAATTACATTTTTGACTTTAAAAACAGACAGACTGTGGTGAAGGCTCTTTGCCTGCATATTGCCCATGACTGTAATCTCGCCTGTGAGTATTGCTTTGCAGGAAAGGGAGAATACCATGGGGAACGCGCGCTCATGAGCTTTGAAGTGGGCAAAAAGGCATTGGATTTTCTGGTGGCTAATTCGGGAAACCGTGTGAATCTGGAGGTGGACTTCTTTGGAGGCGAACCTTTGATGAACTTTCAGGTGGTAAAGCAGCTGGTAGAATATGGGAGGAGTCTGGAAGCCCCCCATAATAAAAAATTCCGATTTACCCTCACCACCAACGGNGTGCTGTTAAATNAGGAGATTNTGGAANTNGCNNACAAAGAGNTGGCAAATATTGTCTTNAGTATAGACGGCAGGAAGGATGTCCATGATAAGATGAGACCCTTTCGGGGCGGACAGAGCAGTTATGACCTGATTGTTCCCAAATTTAAAGAGGTGGCTGGGAGCAGAAAACAGACCAATTATTATGTGAGAGGCACCTTTACCCATTATAATACGGATTTTTCGCAGGATGTGCTGCATCTTGCGGATTTGGGATTTAAACAGATATCCGTGGAGCCGGTGGTGGCACCGCCCTCGGAGCCCTATGCCATTACGCAGGAGGATATCCCTCGGCTGAAAGAGGAATATGACAGGCTGGCAGTGGAAATGTTAAAACGAAATAAGGAAGGAAGGGGTTTTCATTTCTTCCATTTTATGATAGACTTGCAGGGTGGTCCCTGTGTGGCGAAGCGGCTTTCGGGATGCGGCTCCGGCACGGAGTATCTGGCAGTAACCCCATGGGGGGATTTGTATCCCTGCCATCAATTTGTGGGGAATGAAGAATTCCTTATGGGCAATGTAGATGAAGGCATTGTCAGAGAGGATATCAGGGATGAATTCAAGTGCTGCAATGTGTATGCAAAGGAAAAATGTAAGAAATGTTTTGCAAAGTTTTATTGCAGCGGCGGCTGTGCGGCGAATTCTTATAATTTCCACGGAAACATCAACGATGCTTATGACATAGGCTGTGAACTGCAGAGGAAAAGAATAGAATGTGCCATTATGCTGAAGGCGGCGCAGGCTGAAGAAGAGTCATAAAACAAATAGAGTTTGTTAAAAAAGACGAAAGGACAAAAAACCATGAAAAAGAGCAAGGCAATTATTATTTTGCTGTGCCTGATACTCATTCTGGCCGGCGTATCCTATGTGGATATCTTTGGCACGGATGCGGAGGGCACTGCAAGCGCATCAGACATTAGTCTAGGACTTGATTTGGCAGGAGGAGTCAGCATTACCTATCAGGCGGTGGGTGAAGAAAATCCCAGCCAGACGGACATGAGCGATACCATTGCAAAGCTTCAGAAGCGTGTGGAGAATTATAATAAAGAAGCAATTGTGTATCAGGAAGGCTCAAACAGAATCAATATTGAAATTCCCGGCGTCAGCAATGCCAATGCCATTTTACAGGAATTGGGCAGACCCGGCGCTCTGTATTTTATCTCAGAGACAGGTCCTGACGGCAGCAAAAACTATTCCCAGCAGATGGTTCAAGGGGCGGACGGAACGATAGGATATATCTATGTTCTTAACAAATCCATTGAGGATCTGCTGGAGGACGGCTCCATCGCTTTAGTGGGTACGGATGTTGCGGAGGCACGTGCGGGCTCCATAAAGGACAAGCTGGGAAACAGCGTGTATGCGGTGGATTTGACCATGACCCAGGAGGGTAAGGAAAAATTTGCGGCGGCTACTAAGAAGGCCTACGAGAAGGGTGAAACCCTTGCGATTTATTATGACGGAAATTTTGTGAGTGTTCCTAGCGTAAACGGCATTTTCACAGACGGAAGCGCTCAGATTTCTCCTATGGAAAGTTTTGAGGCTGCGGAAGATTTGGCTGCTACGATTCGTATCGGCGGTCTGAAGCTGGAATTGGAGGAGCTGCATTCCAAAGTGGTGGGCGCACAGCTTGGTGTGGAAGCCATTGAGACCAGCTTAAAGGCCGGAGTTATCGGTTTTATCATTGTGGCGGTATTTATGGTTGCCGTGTATCTGTTGCCAGGCTTTGCTTCTGTGATTGCATTATGCTTGTATGTGGCGTTGATAGTGCTGTTGTTAAACGGTTTTGATATGACTTTGACCCTCTCTGGCGTGGCAGGTATCATCCTTTCCATCGGAATGGCTGTGGATGCCAACGTGATTATCTTTGCCCGTATCCGTGAGGAATTGGCAGCGGGCAGAAGTGTGAAAGAGGCTGTAAAAACAGGATTTGACAAAGCTTTATCCGCAATTATCGACGGAAATGTGACTACCCTGATTGCCGCCGTGGTGCTGCTCTTTTTAGGCCCCGGAACGATCAAGGGATTTGCCCAGACTCTGGCATTGGGTATCGTGTTGTCCATGTTTACCGCATTGGTTGTCACCAGATGGCTGTTAAATGCATTCTATGCCCTGGGCTGCAAGAGTGAAAAGTGGTATGGCGTGGGCAGAGAACCAAAGAAAATTGTGGATTTTCTGTCCAAGAAGGCAATTTTCTTCGGTGCATCCCTTGCAGTGATTGTGGCAGGTTTTGTGGTAATGGGAGTCAATGCTTCCAAAGGAAACGATATTTTGAACTATAGTCTGGAATTTAAGGGCGGTACTGCCACCACAGTAAACTTTAATGAGGCAAAGACCTTAGAGGAGCTCACCACACAGGTGGTTCCGCTGATTGAAGAGCTCACAGGCAGCGCAGTACAGGTACAGACTGTTCAGGATTCCACTGAGGCAATCTTTAAGACCAATGCTTTAAATGTGGAGCAAAGAGAGCAGATGGAGCAGATGCTGATTGACAACTTTGGCGTGGAGAAGGCACTGATTACCTCAGAAACCATCAGCTCCACCATCAGCGGAGAGATGAAGTCAGATACCATTTTGGCAGTCGTCATCGCCATTATCTGTATGCTGATTTATATCCGCATCCGCTTCAGCGACATCCGCTTTGGCGCAGGCAGCGTTATTGCTTTGTTCCATGATGTGTTGGTGGTGCTTGCTTTTTATGCGGCGGCAAGAGTGTCCGTGGGCAATACTTTCATTGCCTGCATGCTGACCATTGTGGGTTATTCCATCAATGCAACTATTGTTATCTTTGACCGTATCCGTGAGAATATGGCAGTGATGAGCAGGAAAGAGGATCTTAAGGATGTGGTGAACAAGAGTATTCAGCAGACATTGTCCAGAAGCATCTTTACCTCGCTGNCTACCTTTGTCATGGTGGCGGCGCTGTATGCTCTTGGCGTAACCAGCATCCGTGATTTTGCCCTTCCCTTAATGGTGGGTATTGTGTGCGGCGCATACTCTTCCGTATGTCTGGCAGGAGCACTGTGGTATGTATTCAGGATGAAGTTCCCGCCTAAGAAGGCAAAGGCATAAAAAGGAATCAAAATAAAAAAGAAATTGGAATATAGGAAAAGCCTTCTGCATAAGGTTAAAGTAAGGACAACTATTGCAGGAGGCTTTTTTATGTTGTTAGAAGAGTTGGAATGGAAGTTAGGCGGGAGGATCAAATCCGTGCTTATTATAGTGCTGGTAATACTGTTTATGTGGTACGCCGGCGGAAATCATACAAGCGCTGCCGCACATCCATGGGAGCAGTATCTTTCCTGCTATATCAAATGCTGGGAAATGCTATGCATTCTATGAATGCTATGAATTCTATGAATGCTATGCTTTCTCTGAATATTTTTCTTCACAATACTTACAGCGGTAGATTCCTCTCTCCGCATCGGTAAGGGTAAAGACATGGGGAAGCCCCTGTTCAATGGAAGTAATGCATCTGGGATTGTGGCATTTGATGACATTTTTAATCTGCTTGGGAAGCACCAGCTCCTTTTTTTCCACAATTTCACCGTTTTTAATGACATTTACGGTAATGTTATGGTCAAGGAAAGCAAGCACATCCAAATCCAGCGTGTTGATATCGCATTCCACTTTTAAAATATCCTTCTTCTCCATCTTATTGCTGCGGGCGTTCTTGATAATCGCCACGGTGCAGTCCTCCCTGTCCAGATGGAGGTGTTCATAAAGGGAAAGGCTTTTGCCTGCTTTAATATGGTCTAACACAAATCCTTCTTCAATTTTTCCTACATTTAACATAGTTTGCCTCCGTTTATATGGTAATCTGCAACAAAGTCAGTATCAGCGCCATTCTTACATATACCCCGTACTGCGCTTGCTTAAAGTAAGCGGCTCTGGGGTCTTCGTCCACCTCCACGGAAATTTCATTTACTCTGGGAAGAGGGTGCAGCACCAGCATATCCTCTCTGGCCAGCTCCATCTTGGCGGAATCCAGAATATAGAAATCTTTCAGGCGGACATAATCCTCTTCATTAAAGAAACGCTCTTTCTGGACGCGGGTCATATAGAGAAAGTCAAGCTCGGGCATGACCTTTTCCAGACGGACAACCTCTTCATAGGGGATATTCTTTTCTTTCAGCATATCCGTGATATAATCGGGAACCCGTAGCTCCTCGGGGGAGATAAAAATGAAGCGGATGCCGGAATAACGCACCAATGCGTGAATGAGAGAGTGTACGGTGCGGCCGAATTTTAAATCACCACACAGACCAATGGTAAAATCATTCAGTCGACCCTTTAAACTTCTGATGGTAAGTAAATCCGTCAGAGTCTGAGTGGGATGCTGATGTCCTCCGTCTCCGGCATTAATGACAGGAATGGAAGACTTTTCGGCGGCAACCATGGGAGCACCCTCTTTGGGATGCCTCATGGCGCAGATATCCGCATAACAGGAAATGATGCGGATGGTGTCGGACACGCTCTCGCCTTTTGCTGCGGAGGAGGAGCCGGCATCAGAGAAACCGATAATCCTTCCGCCGAGTCTGGTCATGGCGGACTCAAAGCTCAGACGGGTGCGGGTGCTGGGCTCGTAGAAACAAGTTGCCAGAATCCTGCCGTCGCAGGCGTGGGCGTATTTTTGCGGGTTGTTTTCAATATCGTTGGCAAGGTCAAAAAGCCTGTCCAATTCTTCGGTAGTAAAATCAAGGGGACTCATTAAATGTCTCATGTTTTCCTCATTTCTGCACAGATGCTTCTCTGTGCATGATAAATTTGTGTGATATCCATAAAAATGTCGAAGGGAAACCCCTTCGACATGTCTATGATTTATAGGATAACAAATCCTCTACGCCCTTGCGTTTGGGAGCGGTAGGGGTTTCAGCGGGATATCCGATGGGAATTAATGCAATAAGCTCTCTTTCCTCAGGAATCTCCAACAGTTTGGCAGCTTCAGCCTCATCAAAGATGCCCATAATCACGGTGCCAAGTCCCTGCTCATAAGCGGCAAGGCAAAAGGCTTCGGTGGCAACGCCGGCATCAAACATCTGCCAGGAATCACCCCGGACGGTGGTATAAGAGCCGTCTCTCTCAAAGCCGCTGCGTCCTTTTATAATGGTGACAGCTATTACCATAGGTGCATTTTCAATAATTCTGCCATTGCCGGGAAATGCGCTGGTGCACTGAGCCAATTTTGCCTTGGTCTCGCCTTCCACTGCAATATAGCGGGTAATCTGAGTATTCTTCCAGCTGGGGGCAAAAGCGGCAGTCTGGATAATATCGGCAAGCAGTTCATGGGATACGGGCTGATCCGTGAATTGACGGATGCTTCTGCGCCCTGTAATACATTCTTTTGCGGTCATGGTAATACCTCCTTGCACACATTTTTTCTATCTTACCATTTTCAGCCGCAAGTTGCAAGTAGTATACTGTTCATTTTTGTGTAAAGCGGGACAAAAACTGTTTTGTGCGCTCTTCCTGCGGGTGTTCTATTAGCTGAATGGGATCGCCCTGTTCCAGAATGCGTCCCTCGTCCATGAAAATCATTTGATTAGCAACATCTCTGGCAAACGCCATCTCATGTGTCACGATAATCATGGTAGTGTTGTGTTCTGCCAATTCCCGAATGACTTTGAGGACTTCCCCAGTCAGTTCCGGGTCCAATGCGGAGGTCGGCTCGTCAAAGCAGAGGATATCAGGCTTTAATGCCAATGCGCGGGCAATAGCCACTCGCTGGCATTGTCCGCCGGAAAGCTGATGCGGATAATGATTGATTCTGTCAGCTAATCCCATCTGTCCCAACAGCTCTTTTGCATGAGTTTCTATCTCCTGAAAAATCTCTTTCTTCCGGGTTTTATAGTCAGACATTTCCTTTGCCAGCAATTCTTCTGCCAGCATCACATTTTGTATGGCGGTATACTGCGGAAACAGGTTAAACGATTGGAATACCAATCCAAAATGCAGGCGTTTTCTGCGGATTTCAGATTCTTTGCAGGTATCAGGATTATCAGCGTCAAACAATGTTTCGCCGTTCACACGGATGATGCCGCCGTCAGGGCGCTCCAGAAAATTCAGACAGCGTAACAGCGTAGTCTTGCCGCTGCCCGAAGAACCGATAATGGACACCGCCTGTCCCTGTTCCAGAGAAAAACTGATATCACGAAGAACTTCTGTATTTTCAAAGGTTTTGCGAATGTGTTCCACTTCTAAAATGGGCATCCGATGAATCCCGTCCTTTCTGTTGTTTGTGCTGTGTCCGGTTATTAACGAAAATATTCTAATTTCTTTTCCAGACGTCCCAGCAGAACTGTCAGTATTCCATTACAGATAAGATAATATATCGCAGTGAAAAATANCGGCCAGANGGCGCCTGAGATTCCCTGAGAACCTTTCATAAAAGACTGACCTGCCCAGATAATTTCCTGAAGCGCAATGATTCGGGCCAGAGAAGTGTCTTTCACCAAAGTGATGATTTCGTTAGACATGGGGGGGACGATTCTCTTGACCATCTGCAGCAACGTGACCTTGAAGAAAATCTGGCTTTTGGTCATGCCAAGCACCAGCCCAGCCTCTGTCTGCCCTATGGGAATGCCTTGGATTCCACCGCGGTAAATCTCTGAAAAATAACATGCGTAATTTAAAATAAAGGACACGGAGGCGGCAAGAAAGCGTCCCGTCTCGCCGCCGCCCCAAATGGGATTATGTAATACCAAGCCCGGAAAATAATAAATAATCAGTAGCTGAATCATCAGGGGCGTTCCCCTCACAATCCAGACAATCACTCTTGTAAAGTAGTTGAGAGGCTTAAAATGGGACATGGAGCCGAATGCTATGATAAGTCCCAGCGGAATCGCGCCAATCAGTGTCACAAAAAAGAGTTTCATGGTCTGCAAAAACCCGATATTTAAAGACCGGNTTACGATAGNCATTTGNTNNAAAATCNNTTCCATTTNTCTGTCCCGCTNTNTNTNTNGCTTTGCCGAAATTATTGTTTCATCACAGCTGCCTGCACACCATAAGTTTNAGCACATTTCATCATACTGCCGTCTGCATAACTGTCCTTTAAAAACTGATTCAAAGCTTCTGGCAAATCAGAATCCTTACGGAATCCTACACCATATTCTTCACTGTTGAGCTTTAATGTATAAGTCAGATTGGCATATCCGGTTCCCTCGCCCACCATGGCTGCCGCCATCAGAGAATCAATAATGGCAGCATCGGAAGTCCCGGAGGCTACCTCCATCAGGGCGCTGGCCTGATCTTTGACGGGAGTAAATTTCAGATTGCGCTCTTTGGCCTGCTCTTCGCCTGCACTGCCGGCTTCCACGGCAAATGTCAAAGCTGAGAGGCTCTCCTCTGTCTGATATTTGTCCGCTATGTCCGCAGGTACCACCACCACTTGAGCGTTGTTGCAGTATGCGTTGGAACACTTCATGGAGCTCGTCACCTCATCGGTCAGTGTCATGCCGTTCCATACGCAGTCAATCGTCTTTCCGTTCAGTTCCATAATCTTATTGTCCCATTCAATTTCCACAAATTCCACGGACACTCCCAGAGACTTTCCGAAAGCCTTGGCCATATCCGCATCAAAGCCAATCCATTCCCCATCAGCATTCTGATAGTCCATGGGTTCAAAATCCGTGATGCCAACTACCAGAGTGCCTTTCTCCTTCACATAGGCCAAATCGCCTTTTGCGTCCACATTAGACTGCTTGGGAGAGTTCCCGCAGGCTGCCAATGACAGGGACATTACGGCAGCTAACGCCATTGCAATTACTTTCTTCATAATCTTTTCCTCCTCGTTTTTCACATGATGTAAAATTTTCACAACCACGTTATCATATTAGCAGTTTGGCAGGACAAAGTCAATACAAACGCTGTGCCGGCCGCCCCAAGAAAAAATTTACATATAAAATTTGACAGAAGTTTGCGGACTCTTGTAAAATATTTTTTATACAGATAAAAGAGGATTTTAACAGATGAACAATAATTTATCAGAAATATTTCCAAAGGGCTATGTGGAGGTGCGTAATTCTCCCAAAATAACGGCAAAATTTTATCTTCTGGCAATTATGGCAGTCCTCATAGAAGGAATGGTGCTATTCTTTTTGTACATGATGCAGCTGGACGACAGCGTGGAGTGGACAGGAGAACTGCTCTTATATGTAGGAGCGGCGGTGGTTCTGCCGGTGGTTATTTTTGTGGAGGCGATTGTAGGAGCAAGGATAGTGTCACAGGAGAGCATTCGTTTTGATAATGAAACGATTTTGCTGAACTTGAAATTCCGCAGACCCACAGAGGTCAAATGGAGTCGGCTGGGCGGAATGATCAGGACGGGCAGCATGGGGTTTTTGCTGGTGGACAGAGAAGGAAAGAAGGTTGTGGCGACTGATATTACCATGACAAATTACAATGCCTTTTACGATATGGCAATCCGTCAATGCAAAGATTATAAGAAGGAACAGAAAAAGGAGAAAACGGGAACCTTTGCGGCAAATACAGGCAGACTCGGCGTGGATCCGGCTTATGTGATTCTGGTAGTATTGTTTGGCTTTGGTATTTCCACATGTATTATGGCAGGACTCGTGGAGTTGTCCGGGCGGGTCCCAGAGATAGATCGTTTTGTGCAAAGCCTTTCCATAGGGAAGGTATGTCTGATGATGTCGTGTTTACCGATAGTGGGGCTGTGCATCTTTCTGCCTCTGCAGATAAGGCGGTGTTGGAAATATTCCGATCATGGGCTGGAGATTTGCTATGTATTTCGGAAGAAAGTGCAGTTGAGCTGGGCACAGATAAGGCGGGTTGAGATTGAAGTTATGAAAACCCAGCAGGGAGAAAGCTATGGATTTGTTCTCTATACTTCCTCTGAAAAATATTCATCCAAAAATCTACTGACCAAGGGGAGTCTGGATTTTAGGCTGCAGGTGGGGCGGATGGCGGATTTGTATGGTTTTGAAGTTAGGATTTTCAGGTGAACTTTCGTTGAAAAATCAAACAAAATATTTTAAAATAATGTTAAATGGGCAGTAGTTTAAAGTATATGGAGGTTGGACAGATGCATGAAGATGTTTACAGATTAGAGGGAACGGTAAGGATTCCCGAGGATAAAAAAGATGAATTTAACGAGTATATTCTGCGAATATTAGACAAATGCGGAATCCGGAAGACGGAGAAGATGGAATTGGGCGGACAGACGGTTACAGTTGTCAGGCAGCCGATGCCGGATGAACAGGGGATTGTCCGCTTTGATTATTCTATATTCGAAAAAGAACAGCGAGAAACGGCAGAGTATCATTTAAATACCTGTGAGCTTAAGGTGCCGGACAGAGGATATAAAGAGTTCGCCATTGTGATGAATATGATTATGGTGATGCAGGAAGCGTATTCAGAAGAACAATGCTATTTTATGGGTGAAGATGGACCTGGCAAGATAGATAAATATGCTTTGTTGATAAAAGGNGTGTTAGGAATCCGTCTTAAGTTTCCGCATCGGGAAAAGGTGTGGGACATGCTTTTCTTTTTAAAGCATACAGAAAAATATCAGAATATTACATTTAAGAAGATATGGGGTGCTTATTCCTACGATTTTTGTGAGTTCAACATAGACCAGTTCGTGGCAGCCGTGGAGGCAGATTACGATAAGTTAGCAATCCCGGAAGACCCGTTTACAGGTGAAAAATCAGAAATCAAAACGGCAGGAATAGGATGCCTTTACTACTATGTATATCAAAATGTGGAAAAATTTCTGGAGAATGAGGAAGAAGAAAGCCTGAAGGCGTTCTTGCGGAATTTGCTTGATGCGGATTTACCCAAAAGACAGGAATTAGCAGAGGATGTTAGATATGATATGATTGCGGAGGTATCTCTCTATGTATTACCGCCTGTTATTGTTCATGGATATGCATTGGCAGTTCATCAGCCTTTTTGGGATGCATGGAAAGAGTTGGGGATACGAAAGGGGTATTCGGATATTTTTGCGNAGNAAAGAAGTACAAAAGACAAAGAAGATGNTGGAAGNNATATTNCGTTNTATAANGGGATTCAGNGAGAATGCGAGGATGANNTCATAGAATTTTGGAAAGATGATAATCTCGATTTTTCAGACGATATGAAAGAATGCTTGCCGAATTGGCAAGTACAATTTATGGTGACAAATCTGGAAGAAGAGTTGAATGTGGAGACTTGTTTAGCGCAAATCCTTACAGAACTATCTCAGGAGTGGGGATGCCGTCTGGCAGATCAAAAATTTGTTACGGAGTTTATGGAGCATAGAGAGGATGACAATTATAAAAAGGCGTTATTTTTCTACTGGAGACTTATGAATCAGGATAGCCGCTATTTCCCGGAATTGACCAGGAAACAGGCAATTTGGTGGGTGCTCAGTTACAGTCGGCCCGAATTTGATTTTATAGAAATGGAGGCATTTCAGTCATTGCTTATAAACCATGAGCACAGATACAGAATATTAGGATTTTAGATCACAGGAGGATGGATATGGGAACATTTGGCGGTTATACGGGGAAAATGCATATTCCGGAGGAGAAGAAGGATGAGTTTGCCAGACAAGTTATCAAGATATTGAATTATGGAGGCATGATGCAGCTTGAAAAGATTAGCATGTATGGTCATGACATGCTTCTCTTAAAACCTGTAGAATTATATCCGGGAGGAAAGGTTGACTTTCATTTCAATTATTTTGAGGACGATAGTTGGGAATCGGCAGGGTTTGATGCGAACAGAGGCTCTTTTTATTCGGGAAAAATAGGAGGAAGTGAATTCTGCGAGGTTGTTACAGCAGTTTATTTTCTATATGAGGCATGGGATGAAGAGTGGGGATTTGCGGAAATTGATGAGTATATAATTAAGGAATGTTATTTTGCAGGCTGGCTCAATCATCTTTTGGGAACTCAGATTTCCATGAAAAAAAGATTTCGAATCTGGGATAATGTGGAAAAATATGCATTGGAGCGGGTCGGACATTATAAGGATCCGACAATTGGGGATGTATTGCAGTTTATACCCATTGGTATGCGTTATGGAGCCGGGGGAGTGGAATTCAGTGATTTGATGTATATCATTCACGGGACGGAGTCATTGACAGATGATGAGATAGAGCCTGATACATATCCTGCGGATATCTATGGCTGCAAAAAAACCCTTGAAGTATTTTTGGAAAAGAATCAAAATGAGGATGCCGTCAATCGGATTTGGGAGCTGGTCAGGAAAGACAGACAAGAGAGAGAAGCAATCAAGGATACGGAACTTTCGGATATAGGAAGGTTTTCACTGATTCTGCCGGCCAGGGTAATTGTTTATCTGACAGCAGAGCTTAAGGAAGCGAGCTTTTGGGAATGTTGGAAAGAACTGCATAAAACCGTTTATCACGATGAAATTATGAAGGAGTATGCGCCACAGCAGTTGATAGCAGAACGGAAGAAATTTGTGGAAGAGCCGATTTCTCCTCTGAGAACCAATGAGTTTCTTGGCCTGAATTCTGACGACGATCGTCTGTATTGGTGGGATGGAACGGATGAGGTGGTTCTTTCCGAAGAGATGGACGAGTGGCTGAAATCTCTGGCACTTTCTCATAAGGAGATTTCTCAAAATATGGAAGGAGAGCCGGAAAACACTGATGAATTTTTGAAGGATTTTTATATGCTTCTTGTTGAAATCGATCAATACTACAAGCGTATTTTTCCATTTCAAACTATGTTTTACGAGTTTCTTCAAAATGGCAGTAAGACAGAGTACAGGGCAGCAGTAGAGCTGTTGAAAAAGCTTTCTGATGAGAATAGGGAAGAAGGAAGGCTAAAGATAAAAAGATATCTCAGTGTTATGGCAAACCGTAGATTGAGGGAGAAATATTTTGGGTTTTAGATCAAATATTGTTTGCTGCAATTTTCTCTGACAAAAAATTTGCATAAAGTGCAGATATAGACTATAATATGAAATAAGCAGGCAAGAATTTCTGTGCTATCAAAATGGATACAGGA
>WFLX010066563.1_pt1 | contig 13847 bp, 20 predicted proteins | sample 4967041 | NCBI WGS metagenome assembly WFLX01 (sample SAMN12857096, study PRJNA449069) | gut metagenome | isolation source: stool from male and female vole | host: Microtus ochrogaster | place: USA:Florida | collected 2017
ACGGCCGTGTCGCCGGCCTGGCTGGCGTGGTGGCAGTAGATGAAGCGGGCGTAGACGATTGCGCGCTTGCGGCTCTTGCGGGCCATGTCGCGGAAGTTGACGCCCAGTGCCGTCAGAATAGCGTGTTTTACTTCCGGGTGCTTGGGAGGCACCTCGTAGCTTGCTGTCAGCCCCAGGGCCTTCGCCAGGGCGTGCTCTGCACTGGCTCCGGTGCTGCGCTCCCAGCCTGCGAGCATGTAGATTTCCTCGCAGAAGGTCAAGAGCCTAATGTCGGCCCGCATGTGCTCGTGCCAGGAGGCGTCTTCCGGAAGGCCGTTGTTAAGCGGGTTAATAACCTCGTAGCCCTGGGCCGCCAGGCTCTTGGCTGCCCGGGCGAAGTGGGCCGAATACTCGGCCGGGGGTCGGCCGGTGATTCCGCCGCTGATGTATATCATCGGGCCGGGCTTGTCTGCTTGCTTGTCCATGTGGTGATATTTGCGTCTTGCTGGCTATACGCCAAATTTGGGGCTCTCAGCGCCGATTCCGAGCCCTTGCTGCCACTCGGCTATGAATGTCATGACACCCCGGAAGCCGATTATGAGGGAGGCTAAGGCCTTCCAGAAGTCCCGGCGCTCCCGGTGCTCCCTGGCCCGGCGGTCGCGCTCCTCGTCGGCCTCCCGGCACTCCTTCTCGTAGGCCAGGCGGTTCTCCTTCGCCCTCTGGTCGATGGCGTACTTGCGGAAGGCCTCTAATATCTTGCGGGGCGTCACCTTCCCGTAGATGTCAAACTCCCCGCACTTCAAGAGGTGGAAGAAGCCGAATATCGACGGGAAGCGCAGCGCTCTGAAACGGTCGCTCTCGCAGATGGCCTCGCTTATGAACCGGATGTCGCAGGGGTCGGCATCCCGGTCCTCCCCCATTCTCAGGATCGCTTCGGTCATGTGGGCGCTTATGAGCCCCGCCATCCCCTTTTCGCCGTAGGTGGCTATGAGGCGGCCGAAGGTCGGCAGGTTGTCTTCCACGGCCTTCGCCGTGTTTCGGGCGCAGTACTTCTGGACGGCGGGCGAAAACTTGGCGGCGAAGGCCGGAAGCTCGCCGTAGGTCTCGCGAATGGCTACGGCCCAGGGCTGCTCGTTGCGGCGGGCCAGCCCGGTTTCCTGGTGTTTGTTGCTCTGTATTAATTCCATGTCGGTTGGTTAAAATGGGTTAGTCTCCCGGGGTTCGTCGAATGGGGCGTTTAATGCCGCCTGCAGGTGGGCGTAGCTCGCGGCCATCAGGTCCTGGCGCCCCTGCTGCCTGGTCTTCGGGGCGGAGGCTGCGCGGGCCTCGGCCGCAGCCTTCTTCGGGATTGTCATGCGCAGGTGCCTTATCGCGTCGCTAATGTCGAAGCCCCCTTTAGGGCCGTTGTGGCATCTGCCCTCCTGGATCCATTCGGCTGCGATTCTTTCGGCGATGGCCCGCAGGTCCCGGGAGGTGACACGGTTTTGCATGCAAAGTGTCTCCAAGGTCCGGCGGTTCGACTCGTCGAAGAAGGCTTTTAAAACTTCGTCGGCCTGCTCCTGGGCCATTCTCTTTTTTGCGAGAAGAAGGTCGGCAGCCCCGGCTATGCGGTCGTCTTTTTTAATCTCCAAAATTTCCACCGCTTCGACTTCGACGGCGACGGCTCCGCGCGTACGCGCGGGCGCGCTTGCGCGCATGTCTTCCGTCGTAGGAGTGGGTCTTATATATGTCTTATTAGATATATTAATAGGTGTGGAAGGCTCTAAACTGTTCCTTTCGGCGCAGTTAACTGTTCCTTTCGGCGCAGTTTCGTTAATTAAACTGCTCCTTTGGGCGCAGTTCTTTTTATCTAAACTGTTCCTTTGGGCGCAGTTCTTTTTATCTAAACTGTTCCTTTCGGCGCAGTTCCTTTCGGCGCAGTTAACTGTTCCTTTCGGCGCAGTTTCTAAGGGAAGGGCGTAGAAGGTCCCGGCCTGTCGGCCGGTGCCTTTTTGCTCGAAGTTGATAAAGCCCCGGCTGGTTAACTCCTGCCTGTATTCCGGAAGGTGCCGACGGCTGGCCCCGATAGCCTCTGCGAGCTCGACATCGCTAATAAAAACAGGTGCCCAGCGGTTTTTATTGATCCGGTTAAGAAGATAAAAATATAACCTCGTAACAGGCGCGCTGAACGGCTCCCGGGCATCTGCGTCCCAGAAGTCATTTATCAGGTTTATATAGGTCCGTTTGCTGCTCATCGTGGCTATGGGTATAGGGCGCCGGAAGTCTCCGGCGCCCCGTGCCGGGTCTTGTAGTTTAGTCGGTTGTTTCTTTGTATGCCTCGCAGAAGGCGCGGGGTATAATGGCGGTGCACGAGAAGGGCGTAGCGGCCGTTAACGTGGTCTTTATGCTACTGATCTCCTTGTCGGCGTCTCGCTCCTGCGCCCTGGCTGCTATCCAGGCGGCCGCTGCTGCCTTCGCGGTGTCTACGTCGAGGGTCTTCACTATGAAGGTAAATTTTTCTTCTCTCGGTTCTTCCTCTCCGAAGTATTTTATTTTGATCTCGGCGTCGGCTTTGTAGAAGCGGCCCGTTTCCCCTTCTTCGTTCTCGTCGTTGACTGCTCCGGCTTCCTCTAAGGATAGAAGGTTGCTATTTAACAGCACTACGTTAAGAAGGGCGGAAGCTCCTATTATCGTGAAGTCGCCTTTATAGTTTAGCTCTATCCAGTCGCGGGCTACGTCCATCGCCAGGCTGGCAGTCTGGGCTTCGAGGATAAACTGCTGGCGCTTGCCGTTTATCAGGGCCGTCACCTTGTAGGGCTTCAGCCGGGCGTCGTTATACTCGGCCGCCAGGCGGCGCTGGTCCGATACGAGGATAGATTCTATCTCTCCGGACTGAATGAGGAAGTTTAGGGAGGGCGCCTCCTGGGGCGTTATGAACTCTCCCCGGCGCTTGATTATGTCCTCGCGCCGGACCGATACTACTTCACCGGTGGACCGGTCCATAAAATCTTCTGTCCAGGTCTTGGTTAACGGTTCCGCCAGATAGTAGCCTATCGCTTCGTCAGCGTCCGTTACCCGAAAGATTACGGCATCCTTCCTGGTCTTTAATTCTTTGGTCTGTTCCATGCTCAGAAGGGGTTGATATTGAAGTCTATTGTCAGGCCGGGACGGGCTATATAAGTCGGGATCCCGGTGGCGGTCTCTACGGCCTTCTTGAAGGCCTTGGGGTCGCCGTTGTTCTTGCTNAGGTGGATTAACACTATTTCGTTAACCNGGCCCAGGTCGTTGGCCTGNAACGTGCTGAGGCACGTCTGGAGGCTNAGGTGGCTTTCTCTTATNCGCNGGGCCAGCTCCGGGGTCATNCCGTGGATNCGGCCNGCGGCGTTGGCCTGCAGCTTGTCGGCGTCGTGGTTGCACTCGATNAGCACGTGGCGNAGGNCGGCGAAGGTCGGCCGCAAATAGTAAGTATCGGTAGCGAANAGGATCCCGCCNGNCTNNGGGTGCTGNATGTAGTAGCCTACGGGTTCGGCGCTGTCGTGCNGGGTGGCGAAGGGNGTNACCTCGAAGCCTCCGAGCGNGAAGGTGTCGTAGACTTCGGCGCCTTCCTCCCTCCGGAAGCTNCGNAGGCANCGGGCGGCCTGGGGTTTCANCTTGCCGGCTATCTTTTCNANNGTTCCGGGGCTGGCCCAGACGTCTACGCANTAGTCGGCCAGCTCCTTGACGCGGGCGGCGTGGTCGCCGTGCTCGTGCGTCACCAGGCAGCCTACTATCTTCTTGACCTGGTAGCCTATGGCCTTTAATGTCCCCTCGAAGGGGGCCCCGGCTTCTATCAGAAGGGTTTCGCCCTCGCCTTCTATGGCGTAGGCGTTCCCCTCTGATGAAGATGCTATGACGTGGAGCTTCATGCTTAGAAGTCGCATTTAGGGAAGCCGGGCGCGGGCTCCGGGGCCTGTACCTCCGGGCGGATATACTTAGGTTCCGGTTCCGGTGCCGGTGCCGGCTGAGGCTCCGGTCCTGCCTGCGGTTCCGGGGCTGCCTGGGGCTGAACTTGCTGCGGCTGCGGCTCCGGGCGCTTGGCTCCTATCCGGGGCCCCTGGTTGGCCTGGCTCCCTATCTCTACTGCCACTACGTCTATGGGCGCTGAGCTGGTCTCGTCGGCCTCGCCGTAGTCGGTGCCCGTCAGATACTCNTANAGGGCTTTTTTNGCNCGGCGCTCGGCCTTNCCTCGNAGCTGGTCGTAGCTGCTNTATTGGTCGGTNCTGACGGTNGCGGAGACGCTNAANGCATTCTTNTCGCCCTTGTACTCGTAGTTGATCTTGCAGATGAAGGTCGCGAAGCCCTGCGAGTCCGTGGTCGGCTGGCTATAGTCGATGATGTATTTGGCGCCGATCTTTTTAAGAAGGGCCGTGTAGCCCTCTTTCGTCGGATACATCGTGCCGCTGATGATGTTGAACTGGTTGCCGGTCGTGGCGCAGCCCGATGAGGGCGCCGTCTATGATGGCTTCTCTCACCACGTCTACTGTGTAGAGCGGCTTGACGCGCCCCTGCTTGTCGGGCCTGCCGTCGCGGTCAGTGCGGAAGCCTACTTTGCTATTCATAAGCGGCATGAATATGGTGTTCATCACTTCCTCGGTCAGTGCTTCGCGAAGAAGCATTATAACCTGGGCGGCCCCGAAGGCGGCCCCGAAATTATTCACTATATCGAGGGCGGCGGCGTTGCGCAGGGCTACCTCGAATTTGTCTTGCGCTTCCACTATTGTAGCGGGCAGCTGCGGAATTTTACACATTTCTTCCATTGGTCTGGGGGTTGTTTCTCTCATTGTCTTTTGCCCTTCGGCGCAGGAGCTTACTCATCCGGCTCGGGTGATTCGTCGACGGCTTCTGCGACAATTAGGGNCAAGGCGTCGGCCATGTGCTTGGCGAGGGCGGAGCCGGTTAATACTTCCTTGACGGCGAGGGCCAGTGACATGCGGCCGCCGCATTTTATTACTGCCGTGTGGTTGTTGTGCACGGCGATTGCCAGCAGGGCGCGGCTCTGGTCCTTCTTCTCGTCCATCTCTGCCGCGAGGCCGCTGAAGGTGTTAAATACTTCCTGGAGCCATGGGCTCGCGTCTTTGAGGTTGCCCTCTGCGGGCTCGGCCTGCTGGCCGTTGGTCTTCTTGTCTTCCATTATAGCTGAATTTAGAAGGGTTAATAAATATGTTAATTTGTCTCCGGCGCCCGATCCCGGACTTGCACCGGGCCTCCGCCGTGCCGGCCGCTCCTGCGGCTTCCGGCGGGCTCTCGCTGTCTGAGCTAATCGGGCAAATTGGTCGGCGGCTGCTGTCGCCGGCCGGAAAAAGCACAAAAAACACTCAAGGGTTCGCGCCTCACGGCGCAGGGCGCCGGCTCTCCGGCGGTCCCGGTCTCTTTAATCCGGCGTCACCGACAGCGGCGCGCCGTAGACGAATTGAAGGCGGATTATCTGCTGGTCCTCGGCCGGCTCCATGTCGCCTATGCTTTCGCAGTTGTCTACGAATATGGGGGCGGCCACGCCGTAATGCCTGCTTATCACTTTTATCACCTGCAGCCCTGCGTTTACCTTCCCGCCGGTGTTGGCGTCCCGGTAGCTGACGCCGTTTATAAGGGCTACGCAGTCCGGCTTTAGCTTGCCGTTGATAAACTCCTTCCACATCCGGAATCTAAGGCCGCTGAACAGCGCGTTGACCTTGTCTTCCACGGCGTCGGTCATGGCCTGGCTGAACTCCTCGGCGGTGCGGAGAAGGAGCCCCAGGTCGGCCTTCGCCTGGGTCAGCTCGGACAGCTCGCTGCGCAGGTCCCGGACCGTCTTGTCATTGCGTTCTATGACCTCGCGCAGGCCTAACTGCCGGAGTATCGCGTCGCGCTCGGCCCTTACTTCCGCTTTCTGTGTCATGGCCCCGGGGTCTGCCGCGCTTTCTTCCGAGGTTGCTCTGTCGGCCTGCTCGCGGAGGGCGGCCAGATCCTGCTCGTATGCGTCGGCGCCGGGAAGGTCATCCATGGTCAGTGTGCGCCGCGGTGTCTCCGGGAGGGCGGCCAGCCGGCTCTCCGCCCGGCTCAGCTGCTGGCGCAGTTCGGCCAGGTTGCGCTCCGCAGCTGCCTCCTGCTCATCGGCCTCCTGCTGCAGCTGCTCTGCACGGGCTCTCTTGGCGGCGATCGCCTCGTTGGCCTGGTGTCCGGCCTTGCGGTAGCGCTCCAGTGTCTCGGCCTTGCTGGTGTTGAAGGCCGCTTCCCCCTGGCCGCAGGCGTGCGGGTCCCGGCACTCATGGCCGAAGCGGGGGCAGATGAGGGATGCGGGGTCGTAGGCCTGCCCGGCCACCCTCTCAAATTCTTTTCTTCTGGCGGCCTGCTCCTTTTCGAGGCGCTCTATGTCGTAGCGCGTTTCCTGGGCCTGGCAGAGCTTCGCGGCCACGCTTCCCCCGGCGTGCTGCTCGCGGCTGATGCGGTCCCTGAGGTCCGCTATAAGGTTCTGCACATCGCGGCGCTCGCGGTTCTTTTCGTCCGTCTCCCGGTCGAGCTTCATCTGGGCCTGGTTGAGCTCCTCCAGGCGGGCGCGCTGCTTCCTGCCTATCTCGGTGCGGATCCCGGCGGCCTCCTCGTATTGCAGGCGGCGGCGCTCGGCTATGTTATAGGCTGCCGCGTCTAATTCCTCCATTCTCTTGTCGAGCTCCTTCTTCTTGACTTCGAGGGCGGCGAAGTCCGGGGCCTCCGGGGTGGCCGCTTCGGTGCTGTCTATCTCCGTGGGGATCTTGCCCAGGCGGTCGTTGACTTTCTTAAGCCGGGCCCCTATCTTGGTGCGGTAGTCCTCCAGGGTCTCGCCGTTGAGCTTGCCCAGAAGGTCGGCGAAGTCTTCGCGGGCGGCTGCCACCTCCCGGGCGTCGACTTCGCCCGTCATGGCTGTCAGTGCCCCGCGCTGGGTGTCGGCATCCTGGCGGAAGAAGGCCGCGGGGTCGGTCAGCAGCTTCAATAATGCCGGCGGGATAAGGGAGGCCCAGCGCTCCTCGTACTTTTTTTTAGTTACCGGGACGTCGTTGACGAAATAGTCCACGTGGTGGCCGTCGAGCTTCCTCTCCTGGCCAACGGTCTTCCACTCCTCGACGTAGCAGCGGCGGAAGCGTACATTTTCGGTTTCTCCGGTCTCGTCGTCCACGAGGGTGAATGACCCCTCTACGCTGTGCTCAAGGTCAGGAATGCAGGCGCCTCCCCGGTCTACGGTCTTGATGCTGAACTGGGCCTCGGAACGGTCGGCGGCATCCTTGCCTCTGACGAGCCAGGAGAAGGCGTCGGCCAGGGTCGATTTGCCCGTGCCGTTGTGCCCGGTGATTGTCGCCCCCGAAGGGGAGAAGGTCGCTTCGAAATTGCGTATGCCCTTGAAGTTATGCAGGGCGAGGGAGTTGATTGTCAGTTTTCTCATATAGCTGGTGGGTGTAAGGTGGATGAATTTTGTTTTGGCGGTGGCTATTTAGCGCCCCTGCGGAGCTCCCCGGCCTTGCGGGCATCATCGTGCTCCTTGAGCAGCTGGAGCACCAGGTCGGTGTCGTAGATGTATTTGTTGCCCTTCTTGAACAGCGCCGCGTCTATGATGCCCGAAGAATTGAGTTTGGAGGCTGTCGTGCGCCCGCACCCTAATATCTTGCAGAGGCCGTCGAGCCCGTACTCATGGCGCTTGCCTGCGGAGGGCGCGGGGATTTTATCCAGGGCTGCTGCCAGCTCCCCTCTGACCCAGTGGCGGGTCAGCTCCTCAAGCTGGCCTACGGTCAGCATCGCTATCGGGGTGGCGTCGTTTATTCTTACCGGCATGGCGTTTAAAATTCTGAGGGGTTAAACAGGCTGTCTTCAATCCTGCGGCTGCGTGTCCGGCTTCGCGCCGCTCCCGAAGTCCAGGAGGCCCGGGAGGCCCTGAGGTCGTGGGTAGCGCCCGGCGTGGTGGCTGCCGCATAGTCGTACGGGAGGAAGGCAAGCAGCAGGGCCAGGGCTATGAAGGCCCGCTTCAGCGGGTCCAGGCCGGGGTCTACGCCGCACTTGGCGCAAAACCAGTAGACGCATAATTCCGTGGCCTTCTGGATGCCTATCTTCTCGTAAATGTGGCGGGCGGTGTTCTCGACGGTGCGCGGGCTGATCCGCAGCCGGTCGGCCACCTCCTTCTTCGCGGCTCCCCAGGCTAACAGCTCGGCGATCTCGGTCTCCCGGCGTGTCAGCCCGGCCCGGAGGTTCAGGCATCCCATATCTCAGTTATCCCGCGCTTGTGAAACACTTGCTCGACCCTGGCGGCCTGGGCCGCCTTGATGGTGGTCTTGCCGTTGCGGTAATGGTGCAGCCCGGCGCGGCTGTTGATGCCCAGGGCCTCCCGGAGCTCGCCTATCACCTGGTTATAATCCTTGTGGAGCACCTGGTCGAGGCCCTTGTTGAATCCCCGGTACTCCAGGAGGGCCGCCAGGGGGCGCGCCGGGGCTGTTGCTGTGGTGGTGTGTGTCATCTTTATTTGGCGTTTATCCGTTTATTCGTCTGCTTGCGGTAAATAAAGCAGGTGGGAGGCCGGGCCGGGGAGGCGCGGCCTCCCCCCTGCTGCGGGTGTGCCCGAGGTCTTGTTTCCTCGCATCATCGGTTTAAGGGCTTTTAAGGGGGCTTCCCATCCGCTTCCTCGTATGTAGTGCAGTATCTTGCGGGCCTCCGGCCCGGACTGGCCGGCCTCGCGCCGGCGGCCGTCCCGGGGCCCTTTGTCATCTCCATTTCATTTTCAGAGTGGCCAGCACGTAGTCAGCCTCGGCCGCTATCGCGCGCCCCGGGTTAGCCCCCCTGATGTGGCGGAGAATCCCGGTCTGGATCTCCCGCAGGGAGTCTATCTCCGAGGCTGCCCTCATGGCGGTCTCGGCGTCTCCCTGCGGCGCGCTCCGGGCCCACTTTATCAGCTCGCGGCGCTCCTCGCATGCCTCGTGGAAGGCCGCGGCCATGTCGCGCAGGCTGCGGCGCTTCTCGTAGCGGCAAAGAATCTCCAGGAGGTCGTCCTTCATCTTGCCTGCCAGGCGGCTGCGGAAAGCGCAGCGGGCCCGCCCCCTCTCGCTGGTCGCCAGGGTGCTGAGGGCGTTGTAGTGCTCCACCATGCCGGCGTAGTAATTGTACTCCCCCTTCAGGGCCGCCTCCGCATGGTCGTATGTCCGGCGCGCCGGAGCGGATGCGCGGAGGCGCGCTGCTGCCATCTGCGCCTTGGCCCTTGCTGTGGTCTGTGCTGCTGTCATCGTGCTCATGTCTGTGCTGTTTAGTCGTTGTCGTCGTTGCCTGCGGCTAATTTCTCTCCGTAGAAGTCCTCCCCCTCGAAGGCGATGCGGGCCGCGGCCCTCACTTCGTGGCTCAGGGCCTTCACTACTGCCCGCTCTATGGCGGAGCACAAGGCGTCCGGGCGGGCCTTCACCATCGCTTCCAGCGAGTCGGGAAGTATCATTTTAAATCTTATCTCCATATAGCTGTCAGGGTTTTCCGGTATTATAGCCGGTGTTTATTTTGTTGAGAAGATGTCGTTGCCACACTCTACGGCCGTGAAGGTCATTTCTTCCAGGTCGCGGGGTCGTACGCCGTTGTCGGCGCAGAACTGCCTGGCGGCCTCGGCGCTGCTCCACCTCACGAGGTAGAAGTCGCCGTTACGGAATGAGAAGGGCTCGTTTATCGCTGCCAGGAAGAGGGCGATGCGTGCCGGTGCTGTTACTTTTACTGTCTTCTCGGTCGTTGTCTGCTTTGTCGGTGTCATGTCTTTGTCTGTTTTAAGTGTTTTTTGCTATTGCGTGCCCCAGGTTTTTTCACTAATTTTGTGGGTAGTTCTGAAACACGCTGCAAAGTTAGTGCTTAGACTTGACATTACCAAATATTCTAAGCATAAAATTAGGCATAGAGTAGACATTTAATATTTCTTAACATTTAAGCATGGGAGAAGATTTAAAATCAAGGCTTCAAGCCTTTATAAAGCGCCTAAACATTAGCGAAAGAGACTTTTGCCAAAGTATAGGCGTCAGCCATTCTTATGTGCAGAACATGGGAAGCAAAATAAATGTCGCTACTCGAAATAAAATATCTACCGCCTATCCTTCGCTTAATCTTGATTGGCTGCTTACCGGGTCTGGACGTATGCTATTAGATGAGGGGCTCGCCCCCGTTGGGCTCCCGGAAGAAAAAAAGGCTCCAGTTAATGCGGCTTCCACTAATAATGATTTGGCCCTGCGCCTCCTGGCCCTGGTCGAAAGTCAGCAGAAAACGCTCGCCGACAACGCAGCCATCATGGCCGAGAACGCCGCCACTATGGCCCAGAACGCCGCCACTATAAAGCGGCTATCCGAAGAATTAGCCGCCCAGCGGCTAAGGATTGAGGCCATGGGTGAAGATGCGCCCGGCCATCCGGCCCCCGCCTCCTGCTCGCCCTCCTCCGCCCCTGCCCCCTCCGCTGCCGCCTCGCCCGCTTAGGCGCCCTGCTCCTGCCGGAATTGCGCGAAAACTAATAATTTTGTATCATCTAAAAATTGTCTAAATGGATTTTGCAGATCTTGAAGTCATAAAGAGCAGAACTCTGCTTCTTAGCGTCAATCTACCTTCCCCGGAAGTGGTGCTCGCCGACCCCGAAGAAGGCAGCATCTTTTTTGTCTTTGAACTTCACTATATCCCAAAGGACGAGCCGGGGGTCACACGTATGATTCCGCAGGACAGCCGCCATGCCAAAATTGAAATTGAGGTCCAGCCTGATGCTCTGGTCGAGCCCTCGCAGCCTATGCGCGTAGGCACTTATGGAGCCGACCACAGACCCCTTTACCTGGGGTTCGCCGTCGAGCCTCAAATGGGCAATTCCGGTCGCCATAATGTGACTATAACCTTTTNTNNANGAANNGAGGTGAAATAATGGCNGTGCTCGACAGCTGCAAAGTGACAATCTACAACACCGTTTCCGATATCTCGGTCAGGGTAGTCACCATTACGGAGGACCGACTTGAGAATGTGATAAACAAGCATATCAATAAATTCAGGAAGAGCCAGGACTATATAGGCTCCATTGCGCTGACCATCTCGCTGCTAATCGTGCTCGTCACCTCTGAATTTAAAAACAAGGGGTTCGATGCCGGCACTTGGCGCGGCATATTCATAGCTTTATTTTGCGCCTCCGTTTTCTACCTGGTCTACGTGATTGTCAATCTCTACAAGGGTCGAAACGGCAAAGAGGAGCTGCTGGAAGAATTGAAACGGAAGCCTTAGCTTTTTAGCCATCACTGACGCCTTAGGCTTCCGGTGCAATTTTCGGAAGGGGATACTCGGCCCCCCCGCTGGCTCGACCGGCTACTGGGTCTCCTTAAATTTTGAACGTCGGGCGAATGTGATGAGATTGCCGGTTATGCACCAGATGAGGCGCGCCATCAGACGGAGGCGCCGGATTGAGAAACTTCCTTTGCTCCCCCCGGCAGTGCTCCCTAAGGCCTTTTTGCTCCGCTCCCTCAGCTCCAGCTCCTTCACCCGCGCCATCTCCACTTCCCGGAGGGCGCCGGCGCTCACCTCCCCTTTGGCGAGATGGTTGGTGATGCTGGCCAGGTTGCCCAGCTCCCTGACCATGAGGTCAAGGTAAGCTTCAACTAATGATTCTTTCTTCATGGCGCAAAGTTACCGATTTATAGATTTAAGATGATCACAGGCAATTCAAAGTTATCAAAATTTTATGCGTATGGAAATAGACGTTAATACCTTCTACCACTGCCGCCCCCTTTACAGGCATATGCCCCGGCCTGTCTTTGACGCGCTTGAGGCCGCTTTCTTAGAGGGGAGGGCGCGGGCCGATGTCCCGGCTGCTGATTTTGAACAAATGAGGGCCGAGGCCCCCGCCGACGTATGGCCCGAATGAGCCCGGAGCCCTCGGAGGCGCGGAAGGGTGCCAGCCGGCGCTTCTTTGCTGCGGTGGCTGCCCTGGTGGAGGCCGGGCGGCTCCCGTCGCTGTCGGCCTTCTGCGACCGACACGGCCTGTCGGCCCCCCGCTACCGGGCGCTGCGCCTGGCCTACGGGCCTGCGCCCAAGGAGGGCTACCGCTGCCCTTACAGCGGCGTGGAGGTCGACGCGCTGGTGGCCCTGGCCTCTGAATATCCCGTTTCCCCCTCCTGGCTCCTTACGGGCCGGGGCCCGATGATGAAATTGAAGTGATGAAGGTCAGTATTAAAATAGGTCTGCACATAAAGCCGAACAATAAGGGCGCCGCCATCCCGGACGAGGTGGGCATCCGCCTGCGGGTCTCCTGGGCCGGGCTGCGCTGCGATCTGCGCTCGGGCTATGTCATCGCCCCGGCTAAATGGGACGCCGCNAACTCCTGCGTGAAGCTCGGATCTAAAAANAGCTACCGGCAGACNGCCGGCGAAATTAACCGGGCCTTAATGCGGCAGGCCTCCNCTATTGAAGAAATATTNNCCCGCTTCGAGCTGGAGCACTCCGGGAAGGNTCCGACGGTCGCNGANTTNAAANCCCTTTTCGACGAGGCCGAAGGCCGGGCGAAGGCCCGTGCGGCCGGTGAGGCGNNGAAGGCTCCGGGCTTCTTCGAGGTCTTCGACAAATTCACTTCGGAGCTGTCGGCAACTAACAGCTGGACCGGGGCCACGGCGCAGAAATATCAATCTATCAAAAACCATCTTTCAGCCTGGCGCCCCGATGTGTCGCTGGCTGACTTCTCTAAAACTGATTTCGCCTCCTTCGTGGAATACCTCCAGAATACTGCGAAGCTCCTAAACACTACCATAGCGCATCGGGTGGCCATGCTCCGGGGGTTCCTGCGCTGGGCGGCGGCAAACGGTTATTACTCCGGGCAGGCGGCCGAGAACTTCAAGCCCCGGTTCAAGGGCCTCGACTGCAAGGAAGTCATTTTTCTGACCTGGGAGGAGCTCCAGCTGTTTCTCAATCATAATTTCAAGTCGGCTTCCCTGGGTATGGTGCGCGATGTGTTCTGCTTCTCCTGCTTCACCTCGCTGCGCTACTCGGACGTCCATAAGCTCAGGCGGTCGGACCTGCACCTGGACGCGCAGCCCCCTTATATGACGGTCATAACCAAGAAGACTACGGACCGCCTGCACATCGAATTGAACAAATACGCTCTCGCGATCCTGGAAAAATACGCTGACGCGGGCTTGCCGGACGATAAGGCCCTCCCGGTCATCAGCAACCAGAAGATGAACGCCTACCTGCACGAGGCGGCCCGGGAGTGCGGCCTTGATGAGCCGGTGCGCCTGGTGGCCTACAACGGCAATATGCGCCGGGAGCGGGTCGTGCCGAAGTGGCAGGCGATAACCACTCACGCCGGGCGGCGCACCTTCGTCGTCAATGCCCTCCGGCTTGGCATCCCGCCGTCGGTCGTGATGGAATGGACGGGCCACAGCGATTACAAGGCTATGAAGCCTTATATAAAGATAGTGGACGAGTCGAAGGCCCGGAACATGCGGCGCTTCGACAGCGTCTTCGGGGACGTACCCGAAAAATTCCCCGGAAATGACGGAAATATTATGTAACGGACGTTTCAAAACGTTTCACCCGCCTCAGCCCCGACCGCATGTAAATGAAAGGGATTGCAACACTTGGAAACAGAATGAAATTTTATTACGGGTCCCTGTCTTTCCGCAACCTTGTCAGACGTAAGTCCGACAATCTCAGACAAACCTCAGACTTTCAATAAGTTCTGAGGTTTTTTTATGTCTTTCCCTACCCATCAAAGGACACACATCAGCTAATCNCAGACCCATTTCAGACCATNNTTTGCTACCAGTACGCTACCCTTTTTCAAAAAGGGTAATTGGGTAGCAAATGGGTAGCTAATAATGTGATAATGCTCTTATAATCAAATTGTTAAACAGACAGAAGTCGGCCAATTTGAG
>WFLX010058386.1_pt1 | contig 13842 bp, 13 predicted proteins | sample 4967041 | NCBI WGS metagenome assembly WFLX01 (sample SAMN12857096, study PRJNA449069) | gut metagenome | isolation source: stool from male and female vole | host: Microtus ochrogaster | place: USA:Florida | collected 2017
TGGAAAGATCGTCCCGTTCACCGTAACCGCCCGTGTTGCATTCGGGCGGGTTCGTAAAGCCGAGAAAATCGGGATTTTTTTTGAGCCACCCGTAGGAGCGGAGCGCCGCCGCCTTCAGCCGTTCGGAAAATTCCGTGTCAAATTCGCGGTAGATTTCGCTTCCGAGCGCGCAGACCGCCGCGAGATCGGCGGCAGCCATGGAGGACGGCGCGAACAGATACAGCTCTGCGGTATCGTCCTCGGGCATGACGAAGGGGGCGTGTCCCTCGGTCGTGACCTTATGGTAGACCGCGCCGTCCGCCCGCTGCATTTTCATCAGCCATTCCAGCTCATAGCGGCACTCGCTCAGGATCGCGGGAAGTCCGTCCTCGGGAATGCTTCGCTTTTGTCCTTGAAACGCGTCCGGGTATAACCGATAGGCAAAAAGAAGCTGAGCGCAGGCGACCGACCCCGCCGTGACGTACCGTCCGTAATCTCCCGCGTCGTGCCAGCCGCCGCTTACGTCGAGGGTAATATCCCGATCCTCCCAGAGCCGCGCGGGGCGGTTGTGACAGGGCGCGTGGCGGTAAACGCCTGCGTACCGCTCCTCCAAGACGCAGCCGCAGCGGAGAAAGTAATACGCCTTTACCGTGTCGCCGAACACCCGGTCGTAAACGTTTTCCCCCACCGCGAACCTTGCGGAGCAAAGGTCTCCCGCGAATACGCGGTATGTTCCCGGTTCGGTCAGCGCTGAAAAATCGGCTATGTAAACATGATCGCCCGAGAGCGGATCAAAGCCGATCTCGCGCACTTCCCCCTCGTAACGGACGTCTCCGTCCTCGGTTTTTACCGTGAAGCGCTCGTGCTTTTCGGTTAAAACCGCTCTTTTTTTCATGTGCGGGAGGTAGCCCGCCTGATCGACGTAGATCCCGAACGGGCACTTTTGAAGATAAGTATTGTTCATGGAAAACTCCTTAAACCTGAAGCGAGCGAAGCTTATAGAATTCGCCCTCTTTTTTCATCAGCTCGTCATACGTACCGTATTCGAGTAGTCCGCCTTCTCCGATCACGGCGATCTTATCCGCGTTTCGGATCGTCGAAAGGCGGTGCGCGACGATCAGCGTGGTGCGGTTTTTGACGAGCCGATCCACGCTGTCCTGAATTTTCTTTTCCGACACGGTATCGAGCGCGGAGGTCGCCTCGTCGAGGATCAGGATTTTCGGGTTCCGGATAAATGCCCGCGCGATCGAAACACGCTGGCGCTGTCCGCCCGAAAGATTCGCGCCGTGTTCGTTCACCTTCGTTTCCAGTCCCTCGGGAAGCGACGCGATCAGCTCCTCGAGATTCGCCGAGCGGATCACCTCGTTCAAAAATCCCTCGTCAACGTTTTCCGCACCGTAGGTGATATTTTCGCGGATCGTTCCCGTAAAGAGGATCGGGGATTGCGGAACGACGGCGATATGCTGACGGTAGCTTTGGAGGTTGAGCGTCCCGATGTCCTTCCCGTCGATCAGGATCTTGCCCGAATTCGCGCGCAGAAATCCGATCACGAGGTTCAGGATCGTCGTTTTTCCTGCGCCCGACGCGCCGACGAACGCGACCGTCTCCCCGCGGTGAATTTTCAGGCAGAGGTCGTTGATTACGGGGGATTCGGCGTTTTTAAAGCGGAAGCAGACATTTTGAAACTCAATATCACCGGAAACGGTTTTCACCTTCTGTTTATTGCCCGTATCCTCGACGTCCGCGCAGAGCAGAATGTCGCCGACGGAATTGACGGATTCAAGCCCCTTGGAGATAATGGGGATCAGGGTCACGATCCCGCTGATCTGATTGACAATCGTCCCGAAATAGGTCTGATACATCACGACGTCGCCGGGAAGGATCTCGCCCTTTGCCGCGAGATAGCCGGTAAAGCCGAGACAAATGACCTGAAAGATCTGAAACGAAGCCCAGTTGATCGAGCCGAAAAAGGACTGGATCATATCGAGCCGGAAGCCCTTCTGCGCCACGTTCTTGAGCTGCGTCCCGAGCTTTTCGGTCTCCGCCGCCTCGAGTGCGTGGGCGCGGGTCACGGGGATCAGCTCGACCATTTCCATGACCTTGACCGAGGTTTCCTCCATTTCCTTTCGGAAGTCGCGGTTCCGGACGTTGATCTTATCGCGGAAGATTTTCCGGATCAGTACCGCGACCGGGATCGCGCCCGCGAAAAAGAGAAAGACGGTAAAGGAAGAATTGATCACCACGGTAAACGCGACGACGACGTTCAGGATAATGCTTAAAACCGAGATAAAGATCTGTGAGGAGAGATTTTCGATCTGCTCGACGTCGCGCATGATCTTCGACTGGAGCCGTCCCGACTGCATTTCGTTGTGGTAGGTAATGGAAAGCTGCTGAAGCTTCCGCACCATCGAGCTGCGCAGCCCGCATTCGACATTCCGGATCACCTTTGCGTAAAAATAGGTATGATAATAGTTCGTGAGGACGTTCTGCGCGACGAGAAGCACCATGATCGCGACGTTGATCACAATGCCGCGCAGGGCGTTTTCGTCGGGAGCGGTCGCGATGTTGATGATATTTGCGGTCACGATCGGGAGCACCCAGACGGGCGTATGCTTGACCGCGAACAGGAGCACCGAAAGGAAAAGGCGGAAATACTGTCCTTTATAAAGCCCGAACAGAATTTTCAGACTGTGATTTTCGTTCCGGCGAAAGCTTTCGAGAAGAACGTCCTCGTCAATATCCGTTTCCTTTGTAAGCTTTTCCTTAAAAACGTGTTCCTTTTGCTCTGCCATAATACTCCGCCACCACCTTTTCCGCGGGTTTTCCGTAAATCTCATAGCCGCCGTGTGAAAGCGCCTTTTCAAGCGGATACTGCCGCCCCGCCCAGTCCCAGACCGCGAAGCCGTTTACCCAGTCGCGCTTTTCGCACGCTTCAAACAGGACACGGTACCAAGCCGCCTGCCCCTCGGGATCGACCGCGCCCTTTACCGACCAGTCATTCGGGACAAGGTTGGATCCCGCCGTGGACATACAGCCGCATTCGGCGAAAAAAAACGGCTTCCCGAAGCGCTTCACGACCGCTTCGATCCGATCGAGCTGACGTTCGAGGTCGTTGATCGGGTAATAACCGCTCGACGCGATCACGTCCACCGCGTCCCACCATTTTACGTTATGCTCCTGATATTTATCGGTGTTGTAGGAAAGGAGTCCGTGATAATCCTGCCGGAGCGCGGCGAGGAGGGTTCTCCATTCCTTTTCCCGCCGCTCCGACTGCACCATTTCACAGCCCGCAAGAAACAGCTCGCAGCCCGTTTCCTCGGCGATCCTTGCGTAATGCGCCTGAAACTCCGTGTATGAAGCGAACCAGTTTCCCCATTTCGGCTCGCAGGGGACGTCCTCGTCGAAAAAATTGATGTGCGCGCGCCAGGTGCAGTTCCGACAGTTTACGGTCGGCTTGAGCGCGACGCGAAGCCCTTTTTCGTGCGCTAAGTCGATAAAGGCGCAAAGCTCCTCGTCGGACATCGAAGCCTCGGAGCGAAAGTCGATCGTTTCCGACTGTGCGGTATCCTGTAAGCCGTTCGGGACAAGGATAATAAGGTTCGCATTGGTGCGGGAAATGAGGTTTCCGAGGCTTTCCGCCGTTTTCGCCTCGGAGAGAAGCCCCCGACGCGCGAACGGCGCGAAGGTAATTCCTTTGATATATTCCATGAAGTTGTAAAATTCCTTTCCGATTTTTTGCAGGGTGCGTTCCGCGAGCCGTCCCGAAGCCGGGCGCGGCGGGTTTCGGAAGCTTTTCCCGTTTGCGGGAATAGGCTGACCAAAAATATTTTTCACAAGTATAGCATTTTCAAAAAAATTGTGATAGAATATATCTGTAAAAAAATCGTACAAATCTCTTTTTTAATTCCAAAAAGTCCTCCGGGCGCCGGACTTTTCGTTATTTGCTGAAAAAATACAAGAGAGGCTGTTATGATCTACTTATTTGAAGAGAGCGATTCGCTTGAAAACCCGATCGAATGTTTTGTGTTCGACGCGTCGCGGGAGACCTTTCCCGTTCGTCCGCACTGGCATTATTTCGCTGAAATTTTGTATATGCTCGAGGGGACGGCGGAGGTGCGCGCGGGGGAGAAGACCTATATTCTCGGCGAGGACGAGCTGTTTTTGATTCACCCCTCGGCGGTTCATTCGATCTGTTCGGCGGACGGCGGCGCGCCGAAATACGCGGTGCTGAAATTCGACATCAACCGCCTGAGCCTGACGCCCGCCTACGCGCCGAAGCTGCGCAGTATTTTTCGATACGCGCGGCAGGTGGGCGGGCGGCTGCGGTTCGACGCCGAGACGGTGCGGGAGACGGACGCCGGAAGGATCTTTCTGGACTGCATTTCCGAGGTCAATGGGCGGCGGTACGGCTATGATCTGGTGTTGCAGGCGCACCTGTACCGCCTTTTAATGGGGATCGTGCGCTGCTGGCTCGCGGACGGAATGACGGTCGACAGCCGCGTTCCGACCGAGGAAAGCTACGGGGTCGAAGAGATCACGGAATACATCGACCTTTCGCTCGGGGAGGAGCTTCGCGTCGAAAAGATCGCGGCGGTCTGCGGCATGAGCTATTCGGGCTTCGCGAAAAAATTCCGCGACCTGTACGGCATGAGCTGTAAGGAGTACATTGAGCGAATGCGCATTTATAAGGCGGAGGAATTCCTCATGTTTACCGATCGTGACTTGAACTATATCAGTCAGGAAACGGGCTTTTCGGATTGCAGCCATCTTATCAAAAGCTTCAAAAAATACCGCGGTGTGACGCCGAAGCAGTTTCGGCTCAATCGGGGGAATACGGAACGGTAAAATTCGATAAAATTTTTTCTTTGGTGAAAGAAAACGCCCTTCTGAATTGTATTATAAGTAGAAGAAGTTTTTGGAAAGGAATGGATTTTTATGAAACCAAGGAAAGCGGCGGCTCTGATCTGCGCGACGCTGATTCTTTCGGGCTGTGCGGAGAAAACAGAAAGCGTGACGGAAACGCGCGAACTCCCGAGGGAAACGACCTCCGTCGCGCCCATGCCCGTCGGGACCGAAGAAGCGCCCGTTTGGGAGATAAGCACGGAGGATTTTGAAACAGCCGAAGAAAACGGCGGGATCGTGATCGTCCGCTATACGGGCGAAGCCGTGAATGTTGTGATTCCCGCCGAGGTCGGGGGAAAATCGGTAGTCGGGATCGGCGAAGAGGCTTTTTATGAGAATCGGACGTTGGAAAGCGTGGTGATCCCCGACGGCGTGACGGTGATCGGTGCGCAGGCTTTTTTCGGTTGTGAACGGCTTTCCAATTTGGTTATTCCCGAAAGCGTGACGGAATTCGGNTGGACATGGAACNGNTNGTTNGATCGGATCGTNGGTATGCCGTTTGAGGGTACGCCGTGGCTGAGCGAAAAAAGAGCGGAAAACCCNCTTGTGATCGTGAACGGCGTGGTTCTGGACGGAAAGACCTGCNCCGGAAGCGTAACGATCNCCGACGGNACGGTCGAAATACTGGCGGGCGCGTTTCNGGAAAACACGGAGATCGAAAGNGTGACGATCCCGGACGGAGTNCTTTCGATCGGGGAAGAAGCCTTTTTCGGCTGTACGCGGCTAANGGAAGNCGTCCTCCCCGACAGCGTCGCTTCGATCGGAAATTATGCGTTTATGTGGTGNGATCNCCTCGAAAACGTTGTCTTTCCGAACCGCGCGGTGGAGATGGGCAGGAATATTTTCAGCGGGAACATCATCGACGCCGAACACCCCGATCCCTGTCCGTGGATCTGCAGAATGCGGGAGGAAAACCCACTCGTGATCGTGAACGGAAACCTTCTCGACGCGATGGAGTGCGATGGAGAGATCGTCGTCCCCGACGGGGTTCTTTCGATCTGCCCGAGCGCTTTTTCCGAGCTGGGTCTGAATATGCGCCCGACGGGTGTGCGGCTCCCGGAAGGGATCACAAGGATTCCCGCCGCGCTGTTTCAGGGCTGCCGGCTCTTGGAAAGCGTTACGATCCCGGACAGCGTGACCGAGATCGGCGAGGAGGCTTTTTTTGATTGCCAAAGCCTTGCGCGGCTCGTACTTCCTGACGGATTGGAAAAAATGGGCGGGAGCATTTTCNCACAGTTTGACCGCTGCGAGGTCGTCTATCGGGGCGAGACNTATTCGTCCGATCGGTATGATGAGCTTTATGCCCTGTTCGNCGNTGAATAATTTTNCATTGCNGTACTGCCGCCCCGCGGAGTNTTCCGTGGGGCGATAGTTTTATTGCGTTTCTGTTTTCCTGCTGTACACACACCCGCAGTAATTCTGACGATACAGCCCGTACTGCGCCGAAAGGACAATCGAGCGCTTATAGCCCTCCCGTTTTTTGAAATCCGAGAAAAGGTAGGGAATGCCGACGCGTTCGGATTCCTCCGCGCCGATCGTGTTCAGCTTTTCCGCGTTTTTGAGCGGGCTGATCGAGAGGGTTGTGGTGAAGAAATCATATCCGCCCGCCTTTGCGGTATCCGCCGCCTCCGCGAGCCGCAGCCGATAACAGCGGAAGCACCGTTCTCCGCCCTCGGGCGCGCCCTCCAGCCCTTTCGCGATCGCGAAAAAGCGGCTCGGGGCATATTCTCCCTCCAGAAATTCGATCGGGTGAACCGCGTTCATTTCGGAAAGCAGGCGCTTCAGCTCCGCCGCCCGCTTGCGGTACTCGGCTTCTTCGGTAATGTTCGGGTTGAAATAAAAGGCGGTGATCCGAAAATATTCGGTCAGGTATTCCAGCACGTAGCTGCTGCACGGCGCACAGCAGCAGTGCAGCAGAAGCGAGGGAACCTCTCCGCGCTCCCGAAGCTCGGAAAGCCGTTTGTCGAGAAGCTTCTGATAATTCGTCATTTTTTCGTTTCTTCTTTTTGGGGGGAATTCGTCAGGCTTTCCCGCTTCGCGCGCAGGATCTGCGCCGCTTCGTCATAGGTGCCCGAAACGACCGAGCCCTTCGCGAGGATCAGGAGGGAATCCTTCGATGTTTTGAGGAAAAATCCCGTTTTTCCCTCGTCGATCTTGGCTACGTCCGCCCATTCGAGCAGACCCTTGGGCACGCCGCCCTGCAAAAAAATCAAATTCGCGTCACAGACCGCGGCGTTCACCTCGGAATTTTCCTTCATCGACGCGACAAGCTGATCCACGCTTCCCTTTAAGGCGAAGCGGATCAGGAACGGGTACGCCGCGCCCGTCACGACCGCGATCACCGATACCCCGATGAGGATCGGCTGTCCTAAGAGGATTGCCGCGACGATCCCGAGTATAGCGATCAGACTGAGAACGCCGTAAAGCGTGTACAGGAGCGCTTTCTGCCCCTTTGTGCCGCGGATCGAGCGGTTGAGGTATTCGCCGACGCATTCGCGGCTCGGCGTCATGCTGAATTCTGTCATTGGTTCAGTCCTTTCATCGTCAGCGCGATCCGCTTTTTCTTCGGATCAACGCTCAGTACCTTTACGTTTACAATATCGCCGACCTTGACGACCTCGAGCGGGTGCCTGATAAAGCGGTCGGAAAGCTGGGAAATATGGACGAGTCCGTCCTGGTGCACGCCGATGTCCACGAAGACGCCGAAGTCGATCACGTTTCTGACCGTTCCGGTAAGCTCCATGCCCTCGGTCAGGCTGTTCATGTCCATGATCCCCGTGCGGAGCATGGGCTTCGGGAGCTCGTCGCGCGGGTCGCGCCCCGGCTTTGTCAGCTCGCGGATCATATCCCTCAGCGGCGGTACGCCGATCCTGCGCGTTTCCTCCGCGCTCCCGATCCCGATCTCGTCCACCTCTTCGGCGAGCGGGAGCGTGCCTTTTCCGATGTCCTTTTCACTTACGCCGCACAGGGCAAGAAGCTTTTTCGCTGCGTCATAGCTTTCGGGGTGGACGGCGGTATTGTCGAGCGGGTTTTTCCCGCCGGAAACGCGTAAAAATCCCGCACACTGCTCATATGCCTTTTTGCCGAGCTTGCTGACCTTTAAAAGCTCCTTCCGCTCAGTGAACGCGCCGTTTTCCTCGCGGTAGGCGACGATATTTTTCGCGACGGCGGCATTGATCCCCGCGACATAGCTTAACAGGGAGAAGGACGCGGTATTGAGATCCGCGCCGACGTTGTTCACGCAGTCCTCAACGACGTTCCCGAGTGTTTCGGAAAGCTGCGCCTTCGGCATATCGTGCTGATACTGCCCGACGCCGACCGCCTTGGGGTCGATCTTGACCAGCTCGGCGAGCGGATCCTGGAGCCGCCGCGCGATCGAGACCGCGCTTCGGAGCGATACGTCGTATTCGGGGAATTCCTCGGCGGCGAGCTTGCTTGCCGAGTAGACGCTCGCGCCCGCTTCCGAAACAACCATATAGCTGACGGGATTTTTCAGCTCGGAGATCAGCTCGGCGACGAAGCATTCGCTTTCATGGCTTGCCGTTCCGTTGCCGATCGAGATGGTCGTGACATGATGCTTTTCAATGAGCTGTTTCAGCCTTGCTTTTGCTTCGGCGGTCTTGTTCTGCGGCGGGGTTGGGTACACGACCGTTGTGTCGAGCACCTTTCCCGTTTCGTCCACCACCGCGATCTTACAGCCTGTCCGATACGCGGGATCAAGCCCGAGCGTGACGGTGTTTTTCACGGGCGGCTGCATGAGAAGCGCGCGGAGATTGTCGCGGAATACGCGAATGGCGGCGGTACAGGCGCGTTCGGTCAGGTCGGCGCGCACCCGCCGTTCGAGTGAGGGGTGAATCAGCCGCTTATACGCGTCCGCCGCTGCCGCCTTCACGAGCGCGGCACAGCTGTTTTTCGCGGTGACGAAGTTCTTTTCAATAAGATAGAGCGCTTCCTCCTCTTCGACCTCGACCGTGACTTTCAGGATTTCCTCCCGCTCGCCGCGGTCGATCGCGAGAATGCGGTGGGTCGGGATCTTCGAGACCGCCTCGCGGTAATCGTAATAATTTTCGTAAACGCCGTCCGCGTCCTCCTTCGCCTGCTTTGAAACAAGGATCGCGGTACGGTCGTAAAAGGCGTTCAGCTTTTTCCGGAGCGCGGGATCGTCCGAGATCGTTTCCGCGAGAATGTCCGAGGCGCCCGCGAGCGCTTCTTCGGCGGAGACCACGCCTTTTTCCTCGCTGATATAGTTCATTGCCTCAGCGTTCGGATCGGCGAGCGTCTGGGCGAGAAGGAAGTCGGCGAGCGGCTGTAAGCCCTTTTCCTTGGCGATCCCGGCGCGGGTCTTTTTCTTTGGCTTGAACGGGCGGTAAATGTCTTCGACCTCGGAGAGCGTTTCCGCCTTTTCGAGCAGGATACGAAGCTCGTCCGTCATCAGCCCGAGCCCTTCGATCGCCGTCCCGACCTCTTCCTTTCGCTTTTCGAGATTTCTCAGGTAGGCGAGCCGCTCGTCGAGGTCGCGGAGCTGCCCGTCGTCCAGACCCCCCGTCGCTTCCTTCCGATAGCGGGCGATAAAGGGAATCGTGTTCCCCGCGTCAATGAGCGTGACCGCCGCCTCGACCTGTGTCAGCTTGANTTTGNNCTNGCTTNCGAGCTGTTCCGTNATGTTCATTTTCGTNTGNTCCTTTTCTTTTTTATGCTGTAGTGGCACTATACGATCCTTCCGACGATCTCAAAGACAGGACCCCGCTGCCAGAGGTAGGTGCTTAAATTGATCTGAAAGCACTCGCCCTGATTCAGCGCGAAATCGGCGGGCTTTCCCTTTGGGAGACCGTAGCCCGAGAGGAGGTTCATAATCACGCCGCNATGGNNGATGNNCGCCGCTTTTGTGACCTGATCGTGCATGAGATCNTTAAAAATTTCCTCCAGCCCGTTCAGGCAGCGCAGGGTGAAATCCCCGAAGCTCTCGCCGTTTGGCGCGGCGGAGTCGTACCCGCCCTTCAGCCATTCGGCATATTCGGGAAGCTCCGAAAGCTCCTCTCTCGTCTTTCCCTCGAAGTCGCCGAAGTCGCATTCCGACAGGTTTTCGATCTGTTTTACATAGCGGTCGGGATAGATAATGTCCGCCGTTTCGAGACAGCGCTTCAGCGGGCTTGAATACACCTTCTGAACGGCGGGATACAGGCGGTCGTGCGCGTATCGGCTGATCGCGTAAAAGCCTTCGTCGCAGAGCGGAAGATCGGTCTTCCCGATATATCGTCCCTCTAAGTTTCCCTGCGTGATTCCGTGGCGGATTAGGTATAATGTATAATTTTTCATGAAAGAATTCCTTTTGCAATGGGTTAAATGCGGTAAGAATCTCCAAAACGGAGCGCTAAAATTTGTCGAAATTGCATCTTTACTTTAAGGTGAAAACCGAATATAATAAACAGTAAGACAATTTGCGGAAAAATGTTAGGGAATCGTCCCGCAATGAAAAAAGAAAGGCATATTTTCGGTATGAACAACGATTTTCCGAGAATTTTATCGCTTCTTCGCAAGGAGCGTCATATCAGCCAGAAGGAGGCGGCNGCGNCGCTCGGCGTNGCGCAGGCGCTCCTTTCGCACTACGAAAAGGGAAAGCGCGAATGCGGGCTGGATTTTCTGGTGCGCGCGGCGGATTATTATAACGTTTCGACGGATTACCTGCTCGGNCGTTCGCCCATGCGGACGGGGAGCGTGATCGTCGAGAGCGAGATCCCCGAATCGNGCGCGCAGGAAAANGCGCGGTTCGGNNCGGATATTTCGCTNACCCTNTCGAAAAAGCTCCTNACNAACAGNATCGAGGTCATTTACAGCCTGCTCGCCAAGGTCGGAAGCTCCCGCCTGAACGCCGCGGTCACGAATCTGCTCAATTTCTCGGTNTATAAAGCCTTNCGCCTTCTTTACCGGACGAGTAAGAACAACAGCCCGACCATGTTTGAACTGAGCGACGAGATGTCCTGCCGCGCGGCGCAGGCGGGCGCCGTGATCGCCGAAGGGAACGCCGCGGAGGCGATCGGAGAGACCGAGCGGGACGCGCCCGAAATTTCGACGGCTCTGATCGAGCGGGATTACCCCAAGCAGGCTCCCGCGCTCCTCAGCCTGATCAAAAGCAGCGAATCGCAGCTGAAAAAGCTGCTGTAAGCTCCAGAGCGTGTTCACACAAACGCTCAACGCCCGTCTTGCGGCGGATTTTCCGCATAACTTCGTTGATTTTTCCTGAAATACATACAGTATTTCTGCAAAAAATCGCCTTGTTATACGAAAAATCCGCTTTGCAATCCGAACATTTCGGTTTATGTGAACAGGCTCTAAAATAAATCACAACGATCGGGGGATCTTTCTTTTGAAAAATCCCCCGATATTATTTTTTAGCTCTCCATACCGAGTTTCAGCGCGTTCAGATTCGCTTCGACAAGGTTCGCCTTTTTCGGCGGAACGACCTTTTTCATCGCTTTTTCGATAATTGCCGTATCGGTAAAGCCGGTTTCCTTTAAAAGCTTTCCCGTGAGGATAATGTTCGCCATGCCCTTTAAGCCGTTTTCGTTCGCAAGCCCGGTCGCGGGGATAGTAAAGCACCGTATGTCCCCCCGGTCGCATTTCCCGTCAACGAGCGAGCTGTCGATAAACGCCATTCCGTCGGGCTTTACCGCGCCGATGAACTTGTCGTAGCTCGGTGTGTTCATGACGAGAAGTTGGGTCGGCTCAAGGATCAGCGGGGAGCCGATCGGCGCGTCGCTGACCGTGACGGAGCAGTTACAGGTTCCCCCGCGCATTTCGGGGCCGTAGGAGGGGAGCCAGGAAACCTCCTTCCCGGCATAAAGTCCGATATAGGCGATCAGCTTTCCTGCGAACAGGATCCCCTGTCCGCCGAAGCCGGCGAGAATAAATTCGTTTGTCATCTTACCGCGCCCTCCTTAAATACGCCGAGCGGATAATACGGGATCATCTCGCTGCGGACACGTTCCAGCGCCTGTACCGGCGTCATTCCCCAGTTGGTCGGGCAGGTCGAAAGTACCTCAATGATCGAAAAGCCCTGCTTGTTCTTCTGGAACTCGAAGCCCTTCCGGATCGCCTTTTTTGCGTTCATGACCGATTTCGGGTCAATGACGGTCACGCGCTCCGCGAGCGCCACGCCGTCGAGCTGCGACAGCATTTCGCACATCTTTACGGGGAAGCCTTCGACCGAGGTGTTTCTTCCGTAAGGCGTGGTCTGGGTGATCTGTCCGGGGAGTGTGGTGGGCGCCATCTGTCCGCCCGTCATGCCGTAGGTCGTGTTGTTGATGAAAATAACGGTGATGTTTTCCCCGCGGGTCGCGGCGTGAACCGTTTCCGCCGTACCGATCGCGGCGAGGTCTCCGTCGCCCTGATACGTAAAGACGAATTTATCGGGATTCGCCCGCTTGATTCCGGTCGCGACGGCGGGAGAACGTCCGTGGGAAGCCTCCATCATGTCACAGCCGAAGTAATCGTAAGCCATTACCGAGCAGCCGACGGGGCAAACGCCGACCGTGTTGCCCTCAATCCCCATTTCGTCGATCACTTCCGCGACTAAGCGGTGAACGATCCCGTGGGTACAGCCGGGGCAGTAGTGAAAATACGCGTCGGTAAGCGCGTTCGGTCTTTTNAATTCGGGCATTACGCGTTCCCTCCCATTTCCTTGATTTTATTGCAGATTTCGGCGGGACTCGGGATCACGCCGCCCGTTCTTCCGAAAAATTCAACGGGAAGGCGGCAGTTCAGCGCAAGCNTTACGTCGTCCACCATCTGTCCCATCGACATCTCGACGGTAAGCACCTTTTTCGCGTTTTTGCAGGCTTCGTTCAGCTCGTTCACGGGGAAGGGCCAAAGCGTNACGGGGCGGAACACGCCCGCCTTGATTCCCGCTTTTCTNGCCTGCTCCGCGGCGGATTTCGCNAGCCGNGCGGTCGAGCCGTAAGCNACGACGACAATGTCCGCGTNCTCGCAGTCCTCCGCGANCCCGATCGTTTCGGTCGCTTTCGCNTTTTCATAGCGCTCGAACCGNTCGCGGATCTTGTCNTCCAGNTCNGCGGGCTGTAAAAACAGNGANTTGATGATNTTGTGNTTTCTNTTNTTNNGNTGNCCGTTCGCCGCCCAAGGCTTTTCCGAAGCGTCGGAAAGGACAATTTCCGCGTCCTCGAACGCGACCGGCTCCATCATCTGCCCGAGCAGTCCGTCCGCGAGGATCACGGCGGGCATACGGTANTTGTCGGCGAGGTCGAACGCCTTNGTGACNGTATCNGCCATTTCCTGNACGGAAGCGGGCGCGAATACNAGCGCGTGGAAATCGCCGTGNCCGAGCGCGTGNGTCACCTGCCAGTAATCCGANTGAGAAGGCTGGATTCCGCCGAGTCCGGGGCCGCCGCGCTGTACGTTAATAATGACGCAGGGGAGATCGGCGCCCGCGATATAGGAGATNCCNTCGGTTTTNANNGAGATTCCCGGCGAGGAGGAGGAGGTCATGCAGCGGATTCCCGAACCCGCGCAGCCGTAGACCATATTGATCGCGGCGACCTCGCTTTCCGCCTGTAAAAACGTTCCGCCGACCTTCGGCATACGCTTCGAGAGATANGCGGNAATTTCGGTCTGGGGCGTGATCGGATAGCCGAAAAAGCATTTGCACCCCGCGCGCAGNGCCGCCTCGGCNAGCGCNTCGTTTCCNTTCATNAAGGTTTTTTCCGCCATTACTTTTCCCCTCCTTCTTTTGCCGCAACGCTGATCGCGCAGTCGGGACACATCATCGCGCAGAGCGCGCAGCCGATACAGGCGTCCTCGTCGATACAGACGGCGGTATAATAGCCCTTTTTGTTCAGCTTTTCCTGCTGAATCTCAACGATTTTCTTCGGGCAGGCGGTTACGCATAAGCCGCAGCCCTTACAGCGGTCAAACTCGACCGTCATTTTAGCCATAAGACCCTTCCTT